>JAESGR010000178.1_pt1 | contig 94031 bp, 83 predicted proteins | sample 9269771 | NCBI WGS metagenome assembly JAESGR01 (sample SAMN15739572, study PRJNA653492) | algae metagenome | isolation source: Chroococcus sp. CMT-3BRIN-NPC107 and co-occurring heterotrophs from well... | place: USA: Clark Mountains Wilderness, California | collected 2010-04-18 | reverse complement strand
GGCACCGGACCGATCACAGAAGGTAACACAGACATAATAAGACGCCTCCCAAAATGTAGAAATTTGTCTTATTATATTGAAAACACTTGCTTTTTTGAATTGGGCAACAGTATCCGACCCTTTATGAAACAGTTTAGGTGATTGCATTATTTATGAATTTCGTAAATCCAACTTGGCAACTCAAAACTCGTTGTGGATGCTGTCACGAGAACGGAGAGTTGTGTTTCACTACTTGCCCTAAATGTAATTATGTTTTTCTTGTTTGTTCTGAAGTCGGCACAGTATATCCAAATCCGAAAGATTTAACTCAATCAAGCTTTATGGCATATTTAGAACCATCATTTTTATGCCCTAATTGCGGAATTGCAACAGAAGATTTTAGAGATTCGACAAGCGATGAAATACAGCAACTTGGTTTTACTGTTGACGATTATGAATAGATGGAGAAATCAATCTAAAAGCATGTCATAAACGACCCTTTTTGCAACAGATTTGTATCGTGTGAATTATGATAAAAATATTTTCATTTGTAGCCATTTTGGTGGTGATATTAGGAATCAATTCTTCTTGTGATTTAGCCGCATCACAAAATGGATTAAATGAAAATTTACCTAATAAGGCAATCAGAATTGAACAGCAGAATATAAACTCCAACATATTCGTTGAAGACGTTAATTCCTTATGCAATAAACTATCTGAACTCAAAAGGATGCCACACAAGGACCCTGTTGCTGACGATTACGTTTATGACGGATTGATGAAAAAAGGAAAGGAAGCAATTCCTTGCTTAGTAGATAAGATTACAGACCGCACCAAAATGGACGACCCAAGAGAAGCCCCTCATATTCTAGATTTTACTATCGGAGATACTGCTGTGTTTATGCTTCATAGAATCACTAAAGAACCGCTTCAATCCATTCTTCCAAATGAGTATGCAAAACATTGGGAAACTGAAGGAGTTTATGCTTACTTTGCTTATGTTGAAAAGCCTCAGCATAGAAAGACTATTCAACAATGGTGGAAAGCAAAATTGAAGCAACTAGACTTGAAACAATAATACTTGGCAATGTTTTAGCTGTGTCATAATCCCCCCTTTTTGACATGGATTCTTATATCTTCAAATTAACAGTATTAGCGTATCTAAAACTGTCTCATAAGGCGTCTCATAACTAAAATACCAAAAAGGTATGGCTTTTGAGACAGTTTTGATTAGAGGCAAAATCAGTGTATTTCAGGGGGATTCGCGGATTATAAAATTGTCGCCTGCGACAACAACTTTGCGTAAAAAAAACAAAGGCTGTGAGACGAATAAATCTCGCAGCCTTTGTTAGTTAATGACGTTTGTTTATCAATCTACGCGGTCGGCGGTTTTCCTTTGACGGGCAGTTTTTTGATGTGCGACGCTGAGAGACACGCGGCGAGCTTGCCTGTGTGGCTGCGGTATTTGTTGCGGACGACGGGTTCGAGGATTCTGAGCGCCTGCATTCCTTCACGGACGATTTCGCCGATGTCGGTGGTCGCCTCGACCTGTGAATCGACTGCTGCGCCCGGAGCGTTCAAACTCTGCTCGAAAGCGGTAATCAGCGCGTTTAAATCGGCGCGGAAATCGTTCGGCAAGCCGTAAGCGATCATTTCCGTTTCATACTCGTCGGAGTTGGTATAAAAAGCGCGCGGACGTGAGCAGCTCGCCGTCGTTTCGATTCGGCGTCATCCGAAACAGCAAATCAATGCCGTTCATTGGGAGAAATCCTGTTAAATGAGAATCAGGTAAAACTTTGAATGATTGTCGCGTCAATGTTTTTACCTGTTTCGCGGCAGCGCGTCAAGAACTTTTTTATTTGTGCGCGACGATGGCACGGGCGATCAAGCCGATGCCGCCGAAAAGCAGGACGAGCATGGCAATCGTGTTGAAAAGGCTGGTCGGCTGAAAATAGATTTGCAGGTTCATCAAAACGCCCGCGAAAATGACGACGACGCCCGCGAACAAAAGCAGCCAGCCGAGAATTGATTTGCCGTTGAAAAACAAAATGCCGATGCCGAAGATGAGCGGCAGAAGCGATAAACCGAACGAGTTGTAACCCCAGATTGACCAGTAACCGCCGCTGACAACGACTTGATTGGTAATCAGATAACCGCCCGCAATCGCCATCGCCAAGCCGATGAAAAACTCCGCCAATCCGCCGGGAGTTCCGCCCGCGCCGCTGAATTTCGAATTGATTTCCATAAAAGTTCGTCCTGTCGGGAAAGTTACGGTTCGCCGCAATCGAAAGTTCGCATTAAATCACGAAAAACACAACAAGTTTAAATAAAAAAGTAAAAGAAATAAGAATAGTCTCAGCGGCATTCTTTAATTATCTGCGGTCGTTCCCAAATAAGGCTAATCTGAAAAAGAGCGCGTCGAAGTAAATTTCTCGACGCGCTCTTTTTCGCTGGTAACCGCAGCTTAGTAACGGTAAATTGACGAAACCGGAACGTCGTCGGGAAGTCCGAAATTAACCGCCCTGAACATCCGGTCGGAGCTTTGAATGACATACCAATTGTTGCCGTTCGGACGATAAACGGCGATGTCTGTTCTGCCGTCGCCGTCATAATCGCCGGGCTGCGGAACGTCGGCTGCTAGTCCGAAGGTTTCGACGCGGAGAGAGTTGTTTTCGCTGAGCAGAATAAACCAGACGCCGTCTCGATAAACGGCAATGTCGGTTCTGCCGTCGCCGTCGTAATCGCCGGGAATCGTTCGGTCGGTGCTGATGCCGAACGAAGCGGCGGCAAATCCTTCGGTGGTTTTCAGCAAATACCACACGCCGGTCGAAGGACGGAAAACCGCGAAATCCGCGCGACCGTCGCCGTCATAATCAGCCGCGACCGGACGATCTCCGGCAGTGCCGAATGAAACGGCATAAAACGCGTTCGGGTTCGTACTGCGAATCACATACCAAGTTCCGTTCGACGGTCGGAAAACGGCGATGTCTGTTCTGCCGTCGCCGTCGAAGTCGTTGGCAACCGGAATATCGCCGCTCATGCCCCATTGAAGGGCGGCAATCGTCAGATTGTTCGAACTGCGCCGGATAAGCCACGTGCCGCTCGATGGACGAAAAACCGCTAGATCACTCACGCCGTCGCCGTCGTAATCGCCGGGCGTCGGAATATCTCCGACCGCGCCAAGCTGCCCGGTTTTCGTCGCGCCGTTAAGGTCGCGCGCATACCAAGTGCCGTTTGACGGGCGGAAAACGCTGAGATCGGTTTTTCCGTCGCCGGTGTAATCGGTTTTGGTCACCGCTTCCTGACAGCTGTTGAGCGCGATGGAAAAATTATTCGCGCCGCGATTGGCGGTTGCCACGTCGTTGCGCCCGTCGTTATTAAAATCTCCGAACGTCAATGATTCCGGTAAAATGCCCGCGAGAAAATTGTTCGCGGAACGGAAATACCCGTTGCCGGAATTAATCAAAATCGAATAAGAATTCGATGCGCGGTTGGCGACGACTAAATCGAGTCGGCTGTCGCCGTTGAAATCCGCCGCGTTGATCGATCTGCTGTCGAGTCCGACTGCGTAAGAAGTCAATTGTCCGAATCTCGCGCCGCCGATTCCCAAAGCGACAACGACCGATGACGTCGAGTTGCTTGAAGTGCTGATCGGGCTGGTGACGGCAATGTCGAAAATCGAATCACGGTTAAAATCACCGCTCGTAATCGAAGTCGGATTGTTGACGGTGATGCTTTCGCCGAACTGCGAAAATGAACCGTTTCCGTTACCGAGCAAAAAGAAAATCGCGCCCGAACTCGATGACGAAGAATTGAAGCCCGCGACCGCCAGATCGAGATTGTTGTCGCTGTTGAAATCGCCCGCCGCAATGGTCGGAGATGTTACCGGCGTGGCAAATATTGTCGGAATGCCGAACTGACCGTTTGCTCTTCCGTTGAACAGCGCCACCGAATTACTGTTCAACGAACTGACGGCGATGTCTCTGATGCCGTCGTTAGTAAAATCCTCCAGAATCAAATTATCTATCGTGAATCCGAGATTAGCGCTCCAATCGGGAATCGTCTGAAACAAACGAGTGTTGTCGCCTGTGTTCAGATAGACACCAATCGAAGAACCGTTCTGGTTTGAATTGTTGCCCGCGACGATCAAGTCGGTGCGCGAATCATTGTTGACATCCCTGCCGATGATAGACTGCGGCAGCGGAGCAGGTATCATCGGCTGCGTTCCGCTGATGCCGCCCGCTCCGTTGCCGAAAGAAAATATCAGATTCGGTCCGCCGCTGCCAAATGACTGCGCGCTGCCGGTTGCCGTATCGAGATTGCCGTCTCCGTTGAAATCGGCGGCGGCGATGGTCGTGACCTGATTGGTCGAAGGAAAAGTGTTCGGTCCGAATCTGTCGTTCCAGTTGAGTAACACCGAAATGTCGCCGGAATTGCTGTTGGCGGTCGCGATATCATTGATGCCGTCGCCGTTTAATTCGCCGATGACGACGGACGCCGGAAACGTGCCGGTCGGCGCGACGACCGGATTGGTCGAGCTGAAAATTCCCGAGCCGTTACCGGCAAAAATCGCTACCTGATTGACGCCTTCACTAAACGTCGTGCCGGTGCCGAAAACAATGTCGAGATTGTTGTCGCCGATTGCCTGTCCGATGGTTAAAGAGCGAATGCGCAGATTGGAATCGGTAAACGTCGTTAACTGCGGGAATTGAAAATTGCCGTTGTTGTTGATAATCACTACGAATGAATTCGAATCCGAGTTAGCGATGACCAAATCGGGCGAGCCGTCGTTATTCAAATCGCCGATGCCGAGCAAGCCGGAAGAATAAGTGAAAGTATTCGTGCTCAAAACAAAATTTCTCGCGATCTGAAAATTGCTCGATCTGCTGCCGGGCAGCAGGGAAAGCGTTGAATTACTGTTAAGCGTTAAAATATCGGTGACGCCGTCGCCGTCGAAATCGGCAACTTTCATATCGCGCGGAAATCCGCCGACGCTGAAATTTCCGGCAAACGCGAAACTGCTGAATCCGCTGTTCAAAAATAAAGAAATAACTCCGAAACCATTATTATTGTTGTTCGTGCTCGCGACGGCGACATCAACACTGCCGTCGCCGTTGAAATCGCCTGCTTCGACAGCAATTACCTGACCCGGTACGCCGAGCGTCGTCGGCGACGAAAAAACTCCGTTCCCGTTATTAAAGAAAAGAGCGAGCGTGCCCGGGCTGCTGCTGAAACTGCCGCTTCCCGCGACCGCTAAATCCAAACTCCCGTCTTGATTAAGATCGGCTAGTACAGCCGAATTCGCCGTGAAATTGAATGCAATGCTCGTATAAGTGGAAAAATTTCCGCGTCCGTTGTTTAGCAGAACCGAAGCGGTGTTTGCAGAGCCCGAGGAATTGCCCGCCAAAACGACCATATCCCGCGCATTATCGGCGTTGACATCGCCCAGTAAAACCTGTCTCGGAGTATTGCCGAGCGATATCAGCGCGTTGGTGTTGAATTGATTCAGCGTACAGACGCCGATTGCCGAAGCGGTGTGCGAAAACACCGCCAATAAGACGAACAAAAGCCCCGACGCTTTTATCGTGGAGTTAAATTTTAAGGTTTTCATAAGTCGAAAAAAATGAAAGCCGTCAAGCCGGAACGACTTGACGGACGAATGCATACAACGAAAATCAGGCAGTAAAACATTTGGGAGTAAAGCCGTATTTATTTAATTACAAGGAAAATAGATTGACTGCGATTTTTGATTTTAAGCCGAATCTATACGTAAAAAGTGCTGTGAATTTTAACTATTAGAAAAAAAATAAGAGCAGCAATAATAATAAAGAAGCGAACTTTGCCTGTCAATGAGTTTTACCAACAAATTGTAACAACGCCTTCAAGTGAAAAACAAGATAAAGCATGTCACTTTAAAGAGAAGAATGCGCGGCTTATTCATACGCCGCGCATTCTTCTTTTAATGTCGAAATAAAAAAATAACAGCTATTTGTTCATTCCGAGATTCTTCATCAAAAATCCGTAAATGTCTGCTTGTTCCTCGATGACTTTTGCCGTCGGTTTTCCCGCGCCATGTCCCGCCTTTGTTTCGATGCGAATCAAAACCGGCGCGTCGCCCGACTGCATTTCTTGCAATGTCGCCGCGTATTTGAAACTGTGCGCCGGAACAACTCTATCGTCGTGATCGGCGGTCGTTACCATGACAGCCGGATATTTTGAGCCTTTTTTGATGTTGTGGAGCGGCGAATATTTGTAAATCGCCGCGAACTCTTCGGCGTTGTCAGCCGAACCGTAATCGGAAGTCCACGCTCGTCCGATGGTGAATTTATGGAATCGAAGCATATCCATTACGCCGACTGCCGGAAGCGCCGCGCCGAATAAATCCGGTCTTTGGTTGAGCGCCGCGCCGACTAACAAACCGCCGTTAGAGCCGCCGGAAATAGCGAGTTTCGCGGGCTGAGTGTATTTTTCTTTGATTAAATATTCAGCCGCGCCGATGAAATCGTCGAACACGTTCTGCTTTTGCAGTTTCGTGCCCGCTTTATGCCACTCTTCGCCGTATTCGCCGCCGCCGCGCAAGTTAGGAACGGCGTAAACGCCGCCGTTTTCGAGCCAGATAAGACGCGAAACGGAAAATCCGGGCGTTAACGAAACGTTGAAACCGCCGTAACCGTAAAGCAAAGTCGGGTTTGTGCCATCTAATTTCAAGCCTTTTTTATGCACGATAAACATCGGAATCTGCGTTCCGTCTTTGCTCGCGTATTTGATTTGTTTGACCTCGTATGCGTTCGGGTCGAATTTCACTTCCGACTTGCGGAAAATTTCCGATTTGCCGGTTTTCATATCGTATCGGTAAATCGTCGGCGGCGCGTTAAAGCTCGAATAGCTGTAAAAAGTTTCCGTGTCGATGCGTTTGCCGTTAAAACCTCCCGCCGTGCCGATGCCGGGAAGCTCGACGTTGCGGACGAATTTGCCGTTCAAATCGTAAATGCGGAACTGCGAATAAGCGTCTTTCAGATAATTGCCGACGAATTGATTGTTGATGAAATTCGCGCCCTGCAAAGTTTCGGCAGCCTGCGGAACGATTTCATTCCATTTCAAATCTTTGTCGAGAACGTCAACCATTACCAAACGACCGCGCGGCGCGGCTTTGTCGGTGCGGAAATAAAATTTCGAGCCGTCGTTGCCGATAAGGCTGTAATCGGCTTCCAATTTATCAACGATTGGAATGATCGGCGCGTTTTCGGTCTCCAAATTTTTGACGTAAACCATATTCATCGGCGCAGTGCCTTTGCCGACGACGATTAAAAGCCATTTGCCGTCTTCGGTAACGCCGCCGCCGACGAATTTTTCTTTGTCTTCGGGACGCTCGTAAACGAGAACGTCTTCGGATTGCGGCGTTCCTAATTTATGAAAATAAAGTTTTTGATAAAAATTTTCGGCGGAAAGTTTGGCTTTGTCGTCAGCCGCCGGATAACGCGAGTAATAAACGCCTTTACCGTCTTTCGTCCATGAAGCGCCGCTGAATTTGATGTTTTTCAAAACATCGGGCAAATCCTTTCCGGTTTCGACATCCCGAAAATGCCATTCCTGCCAGTCGGAACCCGCGCCCGCCAAGCCGTAAGCCATCGTTTTGCCGTCGTCAGAAATTGAAAGACCGGACAAAGCAACCGTTCCGTCGGCGGAAAGTTTGTTTGGATCGAGCAGAACGCGACCTTTGTCCGTGACCGAATCGGCGACATAAAGTACCGATTGATTCTGCAAACCGTCGTTTTTGTAATAAAAATACTTGCCGCCTTCTTTGAAAGGCGCGGAATACTTTTCGTAATTCCAAAGTTCGGTCAAACGCTTTTTAATCGTTTCGCGTTCGGGAATCGTCGCCAGATAAGCGTTCGTTACTTTGTTCTGCGCCTCGACCCACGATTTGGTTTCGGCGGAATTGTCATCTTCGAGCCAGCGATACGGATCAGCCACGCGCGTGCCGTGATAATCGTCGGTTTGCTCGACTTTGCGGGTTTTCGGATATTCGATTTTGGTTTGGGCGAAAATGCCCGCGGAAAAAAACATAGAAATTGTCAGAAGCAATAAAAATTTGATCGTCATTAGTTTGGTTTCCTCGGATAAATAGAATGGAGAATTTCCAGTTATTATAATGCGCGATTGATAGATGACCAAACAATGCGGCGCGATTGCCGGGAAAGAGAGATTTAAAGTGAAAACTAAAAGTGAGAACCGAGAACTGAAAACCTTTCGGTCAATTTCAGTTCTCGGTTCTCACTTCCAAGCTACCAGTTTTAATTCATTAAAAAACCGGCAAATGATCGTCTGATGAATTTTCAGCGTTTTGATTGAAATTTTCAGTCTCGAAATTCGGCAGCCATTGAATTTTCCGGCGAAGCATTTTTTCAGCTTCGTCGCGCGGCTGCGGTTTGGCGAGAAGATAACCTTGACCGTAATCGCAGCCGAGAAATTGCAGCAGCGCGAGCTGGCTTTCGGTTTCGATGCCTTCGGCGATGATTTTCATTTTCAGGCTTTTGGCGAGGGAAACAATCGTCTGCAAAATCTCGCTGTTTTCTCCGTTTTCGCCGACCGAGTAAACGAAAGAACGATCAATTTTGAGCGTGTCGAACGGCAAACGGTGAAGATGGCTCAAGCTGGAATAACCCGTGCCGAAATCGTCAATCGAGAGCTGAACGCCGGTTTGTTTGAGCCGCGTTAATATAGAAATCGTATGCTCGGCATTTTCCATCGCCACGCTTTCTGTGATTTCGAGTTTCAAACAATTAGGCTCGATGCCCGAAATTTCAATCGCGTGTTCCACGTCGTCAATCAATTCATCGTTCGACAAATGTTTGCCGGAAATATTGATGCTCATTATCAAATCATGATAATCAGGCGAAAGTTTTTGCCAGTTTGCCAGTTGGCGAGAGGTTTCTTCTAAAATCCAAATCGTAATCGGGATAATCAAGCCCGAATCCTCGGCTATCGGGATAAATTTAGCGGGTGAAATCATTCCGAGTTCTCGATGATTCCAGCGCAGAAGCGCTTCAAAGCCGATGATATTGCCGTGTTTGAGCGAAACCAAAGGCTGATAATGCATCGCCAGCTCGCCGCGCTCGACGGCGTGCCGCAAATCGGCTTCGAGCGTTACTTTTTCGAGAAATCTCGTTCGTAATTCTTTGGTGAAAACGGCGACGCCCGTGCCTTTTTCCTGAGCGTAGTGCATGGCGATGTCCGCGTCGCGCAGAATCTCTTCGGACGTTTTATATTCCGGGTCGCACGGCGCGATGCCGATGTTGACGTTAACGAAGATGCGGTTTCGGCTGAGAGAAAACGGCTGCGCGATGCTTTGATGAATCTTTCGAGCGACGGTCAGCGCTTTGCTCATCGTCGAAAGATTTCGCAGAATAATGGCGAATTCATCGCCCCCGATGCGCGCGACCGTGTCGGTTTTGCGAACAACGCGCAAAAAACGCTTGGCGATGATCATTAAGACCTTGTCGCCGATGGTGTGCCCGAGACTGTCGTTGATTTTTTTGAAACGGCTGATGTCGAGAAATAAAATGTGAAAACAAACGTCGGGATTCGCTTTGTATTCGGTTATCAAATTGTCGAGGATTTCGGCAAACTGTTTCCGATTGGCGAGATTAGTCAGCGAATCGTGCGAAGCGGCGAAATGCAGCGCTTGCTGGCTGCCGCGCAGAGCGAAATTCGCTTCTTCTTCTTTTTTCAGCGATTCGGAAAGCCGTTCGGCGTATTTTTCGACTTCGATTCGCTTCTCGCGTTCGGTTTCCGCTTTTTCGCGTTCCGACGTTTCGGCTTGGGCAATCGCGAAATTAACTTCGCCGATGGATTGACGGTAACTTAGATATGCGACGCCGATTGCCAGAAGTGAAATGACCGTCGTTAACAAATCGCCGTAATTAATCAATTTATAAAATATACCAGCCAAGCCCGCGCCGACTAAATGCGACATCGAACTGGAAAAACAATCACGCTTCCAGATTTTCCAAAAACTCGTTTCTTCCTTAAAGACTTGAATAAGCGCAGCCAAAACTGTCGAAGTCAAAAACTGCGTGAATGCTAAAATGCCCAGAATCGGGATCAAATGCGGCGCGTTCGATGAAACGTTTCCGGCTTCCGAATAATGCGGCGACAAACTCCAAACGAAATATGTAACGGTGGTAGAAACGGCGGTTATTGAAACATTGACCGGAATCATCAGGCGACCGAAAACCGTGCCTTTATTTTTGATATAGACGCAGTTCGCAGCCATTTCTAAAACTGCCAGAATAACCGCTGCCTCGCCGCCATATAATAAGAATGTAAAAATTATTATCGCGTCCGAAGAAGTAACCGTAAAATTTGAACGCGGAAGCGTCAGACTCAATCGCGGCGAAAGGAGAACGGAAAACCCTACAATTAATAAGAAATTCCAGCCTAATTCACGATACGGTATGTTTGCCGATGCGAAAGATAAGCAGCAAATTCCGAGAAAAATAATCGCGGCTTTGAAATAAATATAAATTTTTTCCTTGTTCATAAAATGACTGGGAGCTGAACGTCTGAAAAACTATTTAATAAAAGAATAGAATCGAAGGTTAGTGCAGGAAGCGCGGTAAAAGAAGTACCGGCGGATTTAATATAACACTTAACCGCTGAGAAAATCCATTTCAAATATGACGGCGCGAGTATAATTCTAAAAAAGTATATTTTGTAAACAGGCTGGTGGTTACTGAGTAGTCAGTAGTCAGAACACTTTAACCAATGTTTTCGGGCATAAATAAATAATTGATGATTAAATATCCACTATTCTCGTCAAAATAAACAGAACCGCTAATTGAATTCTTTTGCGTCAATAAGTCTAACAAAATAAAAGATTTAACTTCTTTCGCAAATTCTATAACTGCTTTGGCACGATGATTGTAATAGACAATGCAAGACAAGGGACAATAAATTAAAAGAAGAGGAAAAAACAAATGAAAAACTTGAAACAATTATTAGCAACGGGAACAATGATGGCGGCTTTGATGGTAGGAACGACGTTCGCGGGAACGGGTTTGTTGGTCAGCGATTTAGCGGATAGCGATCCGTGCTCTGAAGAAAGCAACGCAGCCGGAATCCTGCTTGCAGATTTCGCCGGATTGCTCGTCAGCGACTTTGCCGGACTGCTCGTCAGCGATTACACGGGAATTATCGTTCACGGCGTAACCGACGAAGAACCGGTTTGCGGAATCATCGTTCACGGATAAACCAAAAATCAAACCGAATCCTTCAAAACGGATTGAACTCCCACGAAAAGGCTTGCCATTAATTTGGCGAGCCTTTTCTTTATTCAAGTAATTTAGTATGACAAGAATAGGTAGGCGAAAGCCGCCGCAGATTTTCAATGGCGCGCGGCAGAACCTCCAGAAGGTATTTAATATCTTCGTCAGAGTTGTCTTTGCCGAAGCTGAATCGAATCGCCGCGCGCGCCAGCTCGTCTTCTGCGCCGAGCGCGCGGATAACGGGCGACGGTTCGAGACTGCCTGAAGAACACGCCGAGCCGGTCGAAACGGCGATGCCAAGCAAATCTAGATTGATCAAAAGTCCTTCGCCTTCGACGCCGCGGAATGAAATGTTGGAAATGTGCGGAAGACGTTTTTCGCGGTCGCCGTTGAAAACGAAATCTTCAACCTTTTCACCGAGTTCTGATTCAAAACTGTTTCGCAGGTTTTTTAAGTAAGTCGCGTTTTCTACGAGAGAGTTTTTAGCCAATTCGCAAGCCGCGCCGAGCGCGACAATGTGCGCCACCGACTCCGTTCCGCCGCGCCGTTCTCGTTCCTGACGACCGCCGATGTTCTGCGCGTGAAGGCGCACGCCGCGTCGAATATAAAGCGCGCCGACGCCTTTCGGAGCATAGATCTTATGCGCCGAAACGGAAAGCAAATCGCAGTTGATTTCTTCAACATCGAGCGGAATTTTTCCGGCAGCTTGGACGGCATCAGTGTGAAACCAGATTTTTTTTCCGGTTTCGCGCAAACCGCGTATTAATTTTCCGATTTCTTCGACCGGCTGAATCGTGCCGATTTCATTATTCGCCGTCATTATCGAAATTAAAATCGTGTCTTCTCGAATCGAGTTTTTGACGTCCTCGACGCGCACGATTCCGTTTTCGTAAACCGGCAGATAAGTAACTTCAAAGCCGCGTTTTTCCAGGTCGGCACAGACTTCTTTGACAGCCGAATGTTCGATGACCGATGTGATTATGTGTTTTCCGTATTTTTCATTGGCTTCGACGAGACCGCGAATCGCCAAATTGTTCGCTTCGGTTCCGCCGGACGTAAAAACGACTTCAGCGGCGCGAGCATTGATTAAACCGGCGACTTGATGACGCGCGCGGTCAACGGCGGCGCGCGCTTCCTGTCCGAAAAAATGAATGCTCGACGCGTTGCCGAATTTTTCGAGCAAAAATGGAAGCATCGCCTCGACGACTTGTTTATCGGGCTGCGTTGTAGCCGAATTATCGAGATAAATTCTGCGGAACATAAATTTATTTTAGCTTATTTGCGGAGCAGTCAAAATCGGCGACAAAATTATTACAATCGAAACTCGGTTAAATTGAATCAAAACGAGAACTTATCTTGCCGAGCGAGCGTTCGATAAGATAAAGTAAAACCTTGTCATCGAGGTCGGCATCAAAGCCGGGCACAGTTTTTTACAGAGGAAATAATAATGGATTTTACAACGAAAGAAATGTTGAAGCGTTACGCAAAACTCGCTATCGGACAACCGTTCGCGCCGATTTTGCTGAACATTTTGGTGACCTCGGTTTGTGATATGCGCTGCACGCACTGCTTTTTCACCGAAGAGCTTGACGACCGTCCCCGCAAAAAGCTACAGATGAAAACCGAAGAAATCGAACGAATTTCTGAAACTCTGGGCGGCAATCTCGGAGTTTTAATTCTTGCTGGCGGTGAGCCGTTTACGCGCAAGGATTTGCCGGAAATCGTCGGCGCGTTTCATCGCAACAATAAACTCGAATCGGTTTATTTAATGAGCAACGGGCAAATTCATCCCAGAATTTTCCCTGACGTGACGCGCATTTGTCAGGAAAATCCGAATCTCAACGTCACTATTGCTCTTGGCATTGACGGACTCAAAGACGAGCACGAAAAAATCCGCCAGAAACCCGGAAGTTGGGACAAAGCGATTCACACGGCGCGCACTTTGCGCGAGATGAAAAAGGAATTTCCGAACATTGACGTGCAAACCTGCACGTGCGTGATGAACTCAAATCAGAACACGATTTTCGATTGGTATGATTTTCTCAAACACGATTTGAAACCGGACAAAATCAATATCAATTACATTCGTCCGCCGTCGAAAGACCCGAACGAGCTGAATTTCGATCACAATCGTTATGCGAAATTGTCGCAGATGATTCTCGACGACGTGAAAAACTCAACGCTCAAAAACAATTACGGCGGTTCATCCGGGTTTTTCAAGGCGGCGATTGACCTCTATATGCACGATTTGATCGCCAAAACCAAGGAGACCGGTGAAGCGCAGATGAAATGTTATGCCGGAACCGCTGGAGCCGTGATTTACGACGAAGGAACAATTTCGTCGTGCGAAAACTTAGAAGCAATCGGCAATCTGCGCGATTACGATTGGAATTTTCAAGCCGTCTGGAATTCGCCGGAAATGAAGGCGCGCCGCAAACACGCCGCTTCGGGCTGTTTCTGCACGCACGAATCGAATTCGTATTATCCGAGTCTGCCGTTTAATCCGAAACATTTGATACAAATCAAACGTCTCGAAAAACAAATGAAAAAAGCCGCGAAGGATATGGTCATCAGCGAGCCGCAAACGGAAAGTGTTGCAGTCTAAAAGTGATGCAAAATAAATTAACGCGAATCTTTATTATAAATTTTCGCGTTAATTTTTTAATGGCGAATTGTAAATTTAATGTCCCATAACATACCGAAAATTCTTATCATTTCGTCAGATACCGGGGGCGGGCATCGCTCTGCCGCCGCGGCGCTGGTTGAAGGGCTGCAAAATTTTTGGGAAGGAAAGTCGGTCGCCGTCCGCGTTGTGAAAGCCGTTGAAGAATCGCATCATATCACGGAAAAACTCGTCGGCGTTTACAACTGGATACTGAAAAACCGCCAGCACTGGATGAAATATCTGTATTGGGCGATGAATCGTTTTCGTCCCGAAACGCGCGAGTTTTTTATGAAGCGCTGTATCGGTTTTTGCACGGAAATCTTTGAAAAATGGTGTCCGCACGTCGTCGTCAGCGTTCACCCGATGACGCAGCATATTTTTGCCCGCATCTTGAAAAATCTTAATTTAGCCGAACAGATTCCGCTCGTTACGGTCGTGACCGATCCGTGTTACGGGTTTTGGAAAGGTTGGGCTTGCAACGACGTTTCGCTTTATCTAGTAGCGAATGAGGACGCGCAGAGACAGTTGATTGATTACGGTATCGCGCCGGAAAAAATAAAAATATCGGGAATGCCGGTGCATCCGAAATTTCACGAGGTCGACGAAATTGACGCGCAGAAAGCGCGGACGGCATTCGGGCTTAATCCGGAAAAATTCACGGTTTTCGTCAACGCCGGTTGGGTCGGCGGCGGAAATATTCCGCAGATTTTCCGCGAACTCGTGCGCGGCGATTTGGACGTGCAGGCGGTTTTTCTCGCCGGTAAAAACGAGGAATTGAAAAGGGAAGCAGAAAAACTCGCCAAAACCGCGAAGTTTCCTGTGAAAGTAATCGGCTATTCGGACGAGATCGAGAAAATTATGCAGTCGGCGAATGTGATGATTTCCAAGCTCGGCGGTTTGACGACGTTTGAAGCGCTCGCCTGTCGGTTGCCGATTATCGCCGACGCGACAACGCCGCCAATGCCGCAGGAAGCCGGAACGGTTGATTTAATCGAGAAAAAAGGCGCGGGAATTTTGCTCGCAAATTCGATTGACATCGTGCCGACGATTCAAAACCTGCTCGATGATTCGGTGAAATACGCGGCGATGAAAGCCGCGACCGTCAATATGGCGATTCCGAATTCGACGCAGAGAATCATCGAAGAAATTACCGCTTTGCTGCCTGCGCAAAAACAAATAAAACAGCCGCAAGCCGTCGTCGTGTAAGATAAACATCTTTTTATCACTTGTCAGGTTGCCGCATTTTCATTAACCTTTCTTTTGGTCGTTTTTGATTTATGATTACAGGATTTAGAATTTAGGATTCGCTTTCTTCAACCCTGAATCTTGAATTCTAAATCCTGAATTTTCGAGGAGAAAAAAGTTTTGAGTCTTTTACTGGAAGGAAAATGCGCCTTTGTTTCGGGCGGAACGCGAGGCATCGGCGCGGCGATTTGTGAAGTTTTCGCGCGCGAAGGCGCAAACGTCGCTTTTAATTATCATTCGTCCGACGAATTGGCTGAAGAAACTAAGAAAAAAATCGAAGCTCACGGCAGAAAAGCGCTTGCTTTTAAAGTTTCCGTGACCGACCGCGTCGGAATGAAACGCATTGCCCGCGAAATCGTTCACGAATGGTCGGGCATTGATATTTTGGTCAATAACGCGGCGGTTAATAAAGGCGACAATTTCGCGACAACGACCGATAAATCGTGGGATTGGGTAATTGACACGAACGTCAACGGGCTTTTCGCCGTCACGAAGCCGTTTTACAAACAAATGATTCGCAAGCGTTCCGGTTCGATTTTAAATATCACTTCTATCGGCGCGATTCGCAGCCTGCCGACTTCGGTTCACTACGCAACGTCCAAAGCCGCGGTGATCGGCTTTACTAAATGTTTATCACGCGAAGCGTCAAATTTCGGAATTACGGTTAACGCTATCGCCGCCGGGATTTTCGACACCGATTTGGGACACAGTTTGCCGGAAAGATTATTGCAAATGCACGATTTCTGGGTAGCGCGCCAGCGTCTCGGCAGACCTGCAGAACTTGCGGAATTTGCGGCTTTTATGGTCAGTTCGCGAAACAGTTTTATGAGCGGGGAAGTCGTTATTGTGGACGGCGGCGCTGTCACGTAAATCACACGAAATATATTATTTGAAAGCCGGATTCGCGTCCGGCTTTTTTATTTATATAATGAATCTGAAATTGAATTTCAATTCTAAGTTGTTGAAAATAAATAGTTTATTTGACAAGATTGGTTTTATTTGGTAATCTTTCAACAGTTTATTAAATAAAAAAGGGTGAATTTTATGGCAAGAACAGAATTAATCGAAAATTTAAACGGCGCGCTCAGTTTGGAATTGGCGGGCATTATTCAATATTCGCAGCACAGTTACCTGGTAACGGGCATTGAGCGCGAAATTTACAAAGGTTTTTTCCGCGATCAGGCGGAAGAAGCGAAAGATCACGCTCAATTTTTAGGCGATAAAATCGTCGCGCTTGGCGGTACTCCGACAGTTGAACCGGCAATGATTCGTCAATCAACCGAATTGGCGGAAATGCTCAAACAGGATTTGGAACTCGAGCGCGAAGCATTGGCGGTATATATGAACGCGTGGGCATCGTGCGGCGAAACAGATTTAGCGACGAAATTCTGGCTCGAAGGGCAAATCGCCGAGGAACAGCAGCACGTTGAAGAACTTGAAAAACTCACATCAGAAAGACAATCAAAGGTAAATTCGGAAAGGATAGTTCTGCGCGAAGTCGGTTAAAATTAATCAAAAGAGTAGTTGAAATAAAAAAAAGGAAGTAATTGAAATAAAACAATTACTTCCCTTTAAATATTAAAGGATAAAATGAATCAGGAAAAATTCGGGAATCGTAAAATTTTGGCGGAATCGGCTTGTTGAATATTATCCGCGTTTTTCTCAACGAAGGTTTCAGCTTTTTGACGATTTAATTTTAATCGCGCAGCCGAAATAACGCGATGCAAATCGTCAAGCATTTCGGCATCGAGCGACAAAGTTTTTTGTCCGCACCAGCCCAAATCTTCCGTCCACGTCGAAAGTTTGATGACCGCTTGATCATCGTGCAAAGAAACTTCGACTTTTTTTTCGTCTGAAAAAATCGGTGTAAATTTAACTGCCGTATTGGATTGCATAATTATTTCGAGTGAAGAAACTGAATGTCAATTTCAATAAGAAGTATGACGGAAAAATTTTTGCGCGTCAAGGTTTCATTTGAAAAATTAGTAAAAGCCGCCATTTTCTTCCGAAAAAAGACGACTCGGAAAATTTTCGAGTCGTCTTTCGCTTTCAGATTATAACAAACACTACTTTTTCGCTTTCCATTCCGCGAGAAGTTTTTCTAAAGCCGCCGTGTTTGCCGCCGGTGTTGCCGCCTTGCCTACCTGGATAGCCTTTTCAGCGGTAGCAATCGCTTCCGCGGTTTTTCCCAAATCCGCTAAAATGCGGGCTTTTGTATTCAAATTGCCGAATGTTTCACGGACGGCGATTGATTTATCGAGCCATTGGACGGCTTCCGGGTAACTTGCTGTCAATTTAGTCGAATACACCCAACCGGCAGCCTGTTGCGGCGTGCGAAAATCATCTGACTTTAAACTCGCCATTTGACGACGCATTTCTGTCAAAAGTCGTCCATTAACATCGCCGACATCAATCGTGAACGGAACTTTTATCTTATCCCAGACTATCACGACATCCGCCGTATTTCCTTTGATGTTTTCAAATTCGAGCCCCATCGTTTCGTGAAAACCGGCTGTTTGCGGTTTCGCCGTCACGCGCAGCGCGTCTTGTTTGGCGTCGTATTCAAAACTGCCCCATTGCTCGGAGGCTTTGTTGAAAATAATCGTCCAATCGGTTTCGGTCGGAATGCTGTGCAGGCTGTATTTTCCCTTCGGCAAAATCTGACCGTTGATTTTTACATCGTTGGAGACCTCAAAAGTCGTCGCTTCGTTCGCGCCCGTTCGCCAGACTTGCCCGTAGGGAACGAGTTCGCCGCCGAAAACCTTTCTGGCTTTAACATTCGGGCGATGATAGACGATTGAAACGACGGTATCGCCGATGGTTTGGGAAATCGCCGCGCGATTGGATTCACGCGGCAAATTTAATTGAGCAAATGCTCCGATGCTCATCACGCACAGTAAAATCGTTAATAAAAACAGTTTTTTCATAATTACCTCTCTAATTTTTCCTTCGTTTTTGCCACAAATTTCTTTAACATTCCGGCGACTTCCGCCTGCATTCCCTGACTGACGCGTTTTTCGCCCGCCAGACCGGCGAGAAAATGAAAATCTTTCGCTTTGTTGCGGCGCAGCTCGACCATTTGGGAAAACTGTACGAGCGTTTTCTCCTGGGTTTTTTCAATAAAATCAGCCGCGTAACGCAGAAAGTTTTCGGTTTCGCCGTTTTTCGGAATCCATTCGATGCGGTCTTCGGTATTTTCCGCGACTTCGACGTTAAACGATTGACTCATCGCCCCGATAAACGGAATCTCCGCGCGAATAGTCCAGCGCGCCGCGTTGCTGCCATCAAAATTTATGCTTTCGACGTTCGGCATTAGTTCGACGAAATTGCGAACGTCCGAGAAAAATCCGCGCACTTTTTCAACCGGCGCGCTGATTTCAAAGTTATCGGTGTAAGCGGCTTTGATAGTAAACATAATACTCTAAGTTTCGGATTTCCGGTTTAAAGTTTCAAGTAAAAAGTCGGCATTAACGAATCTAAAATTATTTTTTTAATCGTTCCGAATTTTCTAAAACGCGCCGTTAAAAAGCATCGAATTGAAAAACGGTCGAGTTACCGAACGGAAAATTCCGCGGAAAAACGGTTCTTCGGCGAACATTATGACGTGTCCCGCGCCGTTCGGTTCGTCAATCACGTAAGCCGTTCCGCGCAAAAGCTTTTCGGTGTTGCCTTCCCAGACGAAACCGGAAACGGTCAAAGGTTTTTTCGGCTGCGCGTCGAAAACGAGCGCGTTCGTTCCTTCTTTTGAATAACGGAAAAAATATCCGCTCGCCAGTAAAACCGGCAACTCGTCTGATTCGATTCCGTAAGTCAGGTAACTCGTGCGGTCAACCGTCGCTCGCATAATCGCGCCGGGAACGCCTTCGGGAACTCGCCCGGCATTTGCCGAAGGCGAAGCAATCGGCGGCAAAACCGGCGGCTGCCAATCGGCTTTATCGTTTTTTATTTCGGGCGTCGGCGTCGGTTCAGCAGTTGTTTGTCGCCTTGTTCGCGGCGTCGCCGAAGGAGACGGCTGCGCTTCCACTTCTTTCCTTTTATCAATTTCCTCATCATCGTCAATCGCAGATTTTCCGTCATCATCATCGCTTCCGACGAGTTTCGCCGAACTCAATCCCACATCTTTCAAAGCCGCGAAAACAGACGCGCCGCGCACGGTGATTAGAGTTCCGCCGCCTGCTACCCACGTTTTCAAAGCGGAGATTCCGCCGCTGCCCAACGCGCTCGAATATCTTCCGGCAGCGCCGTCCGGCATAATCAAAATATTGTAATTCTTCAACACATTAGCGCGCAGATTACTGATCGTTAAAGGCGTAAATTCGACGCCGTAACGATCGAGCGTCCACCAAATCGACCCGTAAGACGTTTGATCAACCGCTTCATCGGCGATCATCGCAATGCGCGGCGCGGTCAGCGAGTAAACGTTTTCGCTGCCGACGTTCGTGTCGCCTTCTTCCGTGTAGCCTGAATTTACCGCGAGCACATTAACGCCGAGTTCACGAGACAAACGGGTTACCGCATCGTGAACGTTTTCGTTATTGCGCGTGACGCGGACGACGAACGTTCCGCGCCCGTAACTTCTGCCGCCCGCGTTCATTTGTTTGGTAGCGACCGCGACTCGAAAGCCTTCTTTTAATAATCGAATCGCCATCGCGCCTGCACCGTCGGTTTCGTACGGAATCAAATAAGCTATTTGCGCTCTTCCGGAAACCGTTCCGCGTTTGGCGTTTTCCAGATATTCGGCAGTAACCGGATTGGCATTGATGATGCCCGCGTCTTCTGTCCAGTAAGCATCAACGCCGAACGCGAGCGGCATTGACCACGCAGTAATGTCGTAAAATCTATATTCTTCTTTTTGCGAAGATTTTCCGCGCATTTCGTTGCGCTTGAATTTGGCGATTTCTTCGCGCACGAATGCCGCGTCCTGCGGCGTGTCCTGTTCAAGCAAGGCTTTAATTAAAATTTTCTGCGGCTGGTTCAGATCAATAATGTATGAACCGCCCGGAAAAGTTCTGGTTGCGGACGGAGAATTTTTGGCGTCGTAACTGTGCGCGGAACTTGAAGTGAAAGCGGCATTGGCGACTTTTACTTCGACGCGAGCGCGACGTAAAATCTCGATCATTTCCGCAGTTTTGACGCGATCCTTTTCCGGCGAAATGACGATGCGTTTTAATTTATCGTTGTTCGATTCGGCGAGCGCGTTGCGCCGGAAATCGTAAAAATCCTGCAAACGCTGAGTCTTGTTTTTCGATAATGTTTCGAGCGTCGTTAATGAAGCGACGTAATGTTTGGCGATTGCCGAGCGCAAAGTAACAATCGAACCGTCGTCGCGCGTCCAGCGCAATCCTTTGAAACCGCCGCCGTCGGTTTCGTAAGTCATTCCTATTGCGCCATTTAAAGACGGATATGAATCCCAGTAACCCGGATAAAAAAGATCGAAAATATCGCGCACATAATAGTCCCAGCGGTTGCGGTCGAACGCTCCGGCGTTGGCGCGCCCGAAAATGTCCATCCATTTATTTGTCACGGGCTGCGGAAGATTCGGATTGATCGGTAAAGCAGCGGGCGGGAAAAAATATTGCGAAGGCTGTCCGTGATGGTCAACGACGATTTGCGGATTCCACTCGAAAAACGCCGTTTGCATATTTTTCGTTTCCTTTTGCGTGGCGGCGATATTGTCGCGGTTCAAATCGAAACGGAAATGATTGTATCTGCCCTGAATCGACCATGGTTCGCGATGTTCGAGCGCGTTTCGGTCGGCGTTGCCTGTCGCCACCGAATTATACCAAGTCGCAAATCGTTCATGTCCATCAGGATTTTCGCCGGTTATAATCAAAACTACCGTGTTATTTAAAATATCGAGTGTCTGCTGCTCGTTCGACGCCGCGAGCTGATAAGCGACCTGCATCATCGCTTCAAACGATGCCGACTCGTTGCCGTGAATCGTGTAAGCCATCCATGCAATCGTCGGATTGTTTTGGATTATCGAAGCCGCCGCGTTTGCCGTCGTCGCTCGCGGATCGGTCAGACGCGCGTTGCTTGCTTTTATTTCGTCGAGTCTCGCAATGTTTTGCGGCGACGAAATTGCGACGAGATGCTGCATTCGATGTTCGTTCGTCGTGCCGATGTCGAAAATTTTCACGCGGTCGGGCGCTGCTTTGGCGATTGCTTCGACGACGCGCTCCATCTGCGCGTAAGTCGTGTGATGATCGCCGACATCAAACCGCAAAATGCTTTGCGGGCGCGGAACTTCGGCGCGATATTCGCCGCGCGTGTAAAAATCGAATTTTTCTTCCGATTGTGAAAAAGCAAGTTGGGCAAACGCGCAAAACAGAGCGACAAGCAAAAGGCTTTTAATTTTCATTCTTTAAATTTTTAAAAAAGTAAAAAGTTTTTCGACCTGCGGAATTGAATTATTCAGAACTTTTTTAGATAGTAAATGTTAAAGGTTAAAACGCAAAATGACAACGAAAAGTTTTACCGCTGAAAAAAATTGTCCGAATTGCAGCGCTTCGAAAATGAAAAACTGGCGCGATTTAACCGATGAGCAAAAATTTCTGGTCGAAAGATTACCGCTGAACACCGAATTTGCACCTGAACAAAGAAAAAAGCATCGCTTTTGCGAGCGATGCTTTTTTGAAGAAATTCCGTTACAAACCGGAAATGCTTAATTTGCCATAACTGATTTTGTTTCATCCGTAAAAGCCGTCAGAACCGTGCCTTCTTTTATTTTGGCTTCTTTGCCTTTACGCAGTAAGCCGAGCGGTCCGAATAATACGGTTAAAGCAACGGTTGATCCGACATTGTCGCCGCCTTTGCCGCTTTTGGCAGCGCGAAGTTTGAGTTTCTGACCGTCGACTGTTTCGGTCGATTCAATTCGAACGCTTAAATCCCCGCCTTTTCCCATAAATCCTTTTTTCTTTGCGCTGGAAACAGTTCCTTTTACAATCGCGCCTTTAGCGATAACGGTTCTCCCGTTAATTATTAAATCTTCGGAAACTTTAAATGTCAACGGATCGCCTTCGACGACTTTTTGACCGCTGATTTCCTCAATCGTTACGATTTTGATTTCAGTTCCATCAGGGATAGAAACGCTCGCTGCATTAGTATTGGTCGCTTGGCTGCGGGTAGAAACTTCCGTGCCGGAAGCCTTTTGCACCATTGCTAAAATTATTGCGTCGGACACGCCATTCTTTTTAAGCTCCCGCAATGTTGACGAGCTGGTGTCGAAAGAAGCTCTTGAAGAGTTAATTTTGGCGATGACGATTGCTTCGGAAAACCCGTTTTTGACCATCTCGAGAATTACCTGGTTGTTAATGGTTTCTTGAGCTTGAGCAAAAGTATTAATTGGCGATGCCACAAAACAAAACATGCTTTGCAGCATTAAAAAGGTCAAAGATAATGATATAAATTTTTTCATTTTAGTTTTACAAGTTTTCCTTTTGAATTCGGGGAATGTTGAGACAGATGATTCTATGATAGATTCGTTTTTTCTGTCAACAAAAATTGCATTTGATTACAAAATTGTTAAGGAATATCAGAAGTTAGGTTGTAGTCTTTTGTACTTTGAATCTGATCCGGTTTATTCGGCTTGGTTGCGAAACTTTTTACTGATTTGTTTTCTAATCAATCGGGCAGAATGTTCTCAAAACTTTGCCGAATGTTGAGACGGTGAACGGTTAATTTTTCGAGCAAATCGGAAATCGAGACGAGCTTCATTCGTAAAGCTATTGTGAGCAAAGCTTTTCGATTGGCGAGCGGCAGGCGTGTCGAACGTCCAACGGTGAGGCGTAAATTGTGGTCGAGTTTGGAAAGATAATCGTAGCCTGCGGAAAGGTTGGCAAAATCTTCCGCGCTCAGACAATCGTTTTGGCGGAGTTTTTCGAGCATAAATCCGGTCGAGCGATTTTCCGCGTCGTCGGGAATATTGTGACGCAACTGCAAATAACGAACGGCGAAATAAACGTCAAGCATTCCGCCTGCGCCGAATTTGATGTCAATTTCCTGCGACCGGCGCGAGGCGGATTTTTCCTCTTCGAGCAATTCGCGGACGCGCCGCGTTTCATTGACTAAAGTTTGAAAATTGACGTCGGAAAATTCTAGTTTGCAGGCGTTTTCGTGAATGATTTTTCTGGCTGCCGCCGCGGTTTTCTCGGCAAGTCCGTTTTCGCCGGCGACGCCGCGCAGTTTGACGTAAGCGAGCCATTCCCATATCGCCGAGCGATTTTTTAGATAATTTTTGAATGCCGTTGTGCCGACGACTGTCGAGCCATTTTTCCCGTCGGGTCTGAGGCGCAAATCAACGCGGTAAAGTTGTCCGTCGCGCGTCAGATTCGACAGCGCGCCAACGAAGATTTCCGCCGCGCGCGCGTAAAATTCGGCAGGCGACCGCTCGCCGAGATCAATCCGTTTTTCGTCATTGTAAGCAAGTAGCAAATCCAAATCCGAGCCATAATCCATTCCTTTTCCGCCGAGCTTTCCCAAACCGAGAACGGCGAAAGGGAATTCAGCAATTTTTATGGAAAAGCGTCGGTTCAATTCTTGTTTGGTAATATAAATCGCGGCTTCAACGGCGGCTTCGGCAAGCTCGGTTAGACATCGTTTGACCTCGACAATCGAAATTTTTTCGTAAACGTCGAAAAAGACGACTTCTAAAAGAAGACGCGACCATTCTTTTCGCAAAACCGATAAACGGTTGGCAAGATTCGTTTTTGCAGCAACTTTTTCAAGCAGAATAAATCGGTAATTACGAGTTTGGAATTCATCGTTCTCAACCGGCAAAGTCGAAATCAACGCCGGATTTGATGCCAACATTTCGGCAAAATGCGGAGACGTCTCTGAAAGTGTTTTCAGCGCGTAAATAATCGGAGCGGACAATTTTTTTCGGGATTCGGATTTTTCGAGCGATGCGAGAATCGATTGATATACGCTTTGCTCGCCTTCATCGAGAAAATTTTCCGCGCTCTCGTTCGATTCATCATCAATTGCTTGTTTGTGATTACCAATCTTACCAATCGAATAATTCCTCACGTTTACCCGCGTTCGACTGGCGCCGCTGAAAATTCTGGCAAAAATCCGGTTAACGTTTGCTGCATGCGCATCAAGTTTTTCGTCGAAATTCGCCGCGATTTCATAACTCATTTTAGCGGCTAAAAGCGCTCGTTTTTCAGCGTTTTCCGGGACAATATGCGTTTGCAGACCGTTTTCCATTTGCAGCAGGTGCTCGGTGCGGCGCAAGAATTCGTAAGCGTCGTAAAGTTCAGTCAATTCGTTTTCGGACAACAGTTTGCGGTCGGCAAGACGCGCCAAACTTTTCAAAGTGTGTGAGGCGCGCAGCCATTTGTCAGCACCGCCGTAAGCGATTTGCAAAGCTTGCGCGATGAACTCGATTTCGCGGATTCCGCCTCGTCCGAGCTTGACGTTGAAACCTTTCTGCGTCGCTTGTTCGAAATTTATTTTTTCCTTGGAAAGCCGAACGTTTTCGAGCGCGTTTTCGACGGTTTCATTTTTCGAAAAAACGTGATTTTCGACTTGCGCGGCAAATTTTTTATAAAGCGTCGCTTCGCCCGCGCTCGAACGGGCGCGAATCAAAACCTGCCGTTCCCAAGCCTGCGAGTTCGTTTGATAATAAATGATCGTGTCTTTTACAGAAACGGCGAGAGCTCCGACGCGTCCGTGCGGTCGAAGACGCAAATCAACTCGATAAGCCGCGCCCTCGCCGGTTTGCGCGCCGACGATTTTCGTGACGAGCTCGGCGAGCTTGACGAAATATTCACGGTTCGTGACAACGCCGCGCGAGCCTTGTCCTGAAGTTGCGCCTTCAGATGAATAAATAAACAGTAAATCAATGTCCGACGAGTAATTAAGTTCTTTCGAGCCGAGTTTTCCGAGGCTGACGACGACGAACGATGAAAGTTTATGGCGTCCTTTACTGTCAGTTTCGAGCGCCGAACCATAACGATTATCGAGTTCCTGACGCGCGATTCGCAAGGCGTATTCCAAAATCGCGTCGGCGAGATTGGAAAGCTCTTCAGTAATTTCCGAAACGGTCGCCAACCGTCGAATGTCGCGCAGAAAAATCCGCAAAAGCTCGCGGCGGCGAAAACGGGCGAGCAAAACGTTCGGTTCAACCTGCGAATTAACGAGGGAAAATCGGGCGAGTGATTCGAGCAGTTCCTCTTTATCGCGTACTTTTCTCTCGCCGCGATAACGACCGAGCCATGCGACATACGAAGGATTTTGCAGAATCGTTGTCGCCAGCAGCGGACTAAACGCGGCAATCGTCAAAACGTCGGACAATAAACCATCGTTTTTCAACAATTTTTTCGCTTGCGACGAATGTTTTTCGCTGAATTGACTGAAAAAACGCCGCGCCGCTTCCGGGTCGGGCAGATCTTGCAGAAGCGATTCCTTGATTTCCATAAAAAGACGAACGAAACTGTTCTTTTACATTATTTTACATTCTCCATGCTAAATTACACATTGCCGCCGCGTCATTGATTCAACCGAAGAAATTTCAAATCAAAAGTTTTGCGCGGCTTTTTTTGTGGTTTTATTTTTTTATTAATTCTTAAATCTTTGCATCTTTGCGCTTTTGCGAGAAACAAGAAAATATCCCGCAAAGGCGCAAAGATGCAAAGAAGGCTGATGAGTATTTTTGAGATGAGTTGTAATAGATTAAATGACCAGATTTGAATTTCAGGTGAGCGAGCGGGAACGAAAAATGCGGCTCGAAGATTTTTTGCTCAAGCACTTTCGGTTCCTGAGCAAAATGTATTTGCGCGAAGTCGTCCGCGACGGCGCGTGCGAAGTTAACGGCAGACATGAAAATCGCGGTTATCGTCTTCTGCCGAACGATTTCATCGAAATCATAGTTGATTTCGAGCGACAAACATCACTCCAACCGGAAAAATTTCCGCTCGATATTATATTTGAAGACGCCTCGATTCTCGTCGTCAACAAACCGGCGGGAATGCTCGTTCACCCGACGCTCAAAGTGCGGACGAAAACTTTGCTTAACGGACTTGCTTTTTATTTGAACGGAAATCAAGAAGATAAAACTGAAAATGCCGAACGACACATTCGCGCCGGACTTATTCACAGGCTCGATCAAGACACTTCCGGTTTAATGGTCGTTTCCAAGACCGCGCGCGCTCATCGCATTCTGGCGAGCCATTTTCAGCGCAAGCTCGTCGAAAAAAGATATTTCGCGCTCGTCGAAGGCGAGATAAAAGAAGATTCGGGAACGATTGACGCGCCGATCGGACGCTTCCCTGAAGAAAAAATCTGGAACATTAAACCGGACGGGAAATCGTCGATAACGAATTTTTGGGTCAGAGAAAGATTTAACGATAAAATGCTGCTCGAACTCGAACCCGTAACGGGACGAACCAATCAGCTGCGGATTCATTTAGCGCATTTCGGACATTCGATTGTCGGCGACGAAAAATACGGCGGACGCCGATTCAAGCGCATGTGTCTGCACGCCTTCAAACTCGCTTTCCGCCATCCTGATGACGGCAATTTGCTTGAATTTGAAACCGCTTTGCCGGAGGAATTCTTATTTTAATGCGGCGATAAAAATATAATTAGCGCATATCTTTACTTCATTCGATTGGCTGATGATAATAGAGATTTAACGAATATCAAAAATTCATATTCAAAATCTTGAGCGAGGAGATAAAGAATGCAGCAAGGCTGTCAACATTTAAAGGAAATAAAAAAAATCGAGCCGCAAACGCCCGACGGCTGCGAAGAATGTCTGCAAACGGGCGACGATTGGGTTCATTTGCGTTTATGCGAAACGTGCGGGCACGTCGGCTGCTGCGATAATTCAAAAAATAAGCACGCGACGAAGCATTTTCACGAGACGACGCACCCGATCATCAAATCGTTTGAGCCGGGCGAAAATTGGGGATATTGCTATGCGGATGAATTGTATTACGAGTCTTTGCCGCTCGCATAAGCGCGAAAAAATAAGTAAAAAATAAAACGAATATTTTAGGTAACTTCAAGAAAAAATATGGTGAAACCGGCAATTATCACGGTTGATGATGACGCGGAAGTTTTGCGTGCGATCGAGCGCGATTTGCGGCGGAAATACGCTGCCGATTATCGAGTTTTGCGCGCCGATTCCGGGCAGACAGCGCTGGAAATAGTCCGCGAGCTGAAAATCAGAAATAATCCGCTCGCGCTTTTTCTGGTTGACCAGAGAATGCCCGGAATGTCCGGCGTCGAGTTTTTGGAACAGGCGATAAAGATTTATCCGGAAGCAAAACGCGTTCTGTTAACGGCTTACGCGGACACGGAAGCCGCCATCGCCGCCATCAACGAAGCGGGCATCAATCATTATTTGTTAAAACCGTGGGATCCGCCGGAAGAAAATCTGTATCCGGTGCTGGACGATATTTTGGATGACTGGCGCGCCGATTATCGTCCGCCTTTTGAAGGCATCAGAGTTTTGGGCAATCGCTGGTCGCCGGACTCGCACCAAATCAAGGATTTGCTCGCCCGCAACCATATTCCGTATCGCTGGCTCGACGTTGAAACGACTGATTCGGACGCGGAAGTTAAACAATTAGTTGATTCGCTCGATGCGGAAGAAAAGCCTAATCTGCCGCTCTTGTTTTTCCCCGACGGCACGCGGCTTGTCAAACCGCTGCCGATTGAAGTCGCTGAAAAAGTCGGTTTGAAAACGCACGCGACCGAAGAATTTTACGATTTGCTGATTGTCGGCGGCGGACCTGCCGGATTGGCGGCAGCGGTTTACGGCGCGTCGGAAGGTTTGCGGACGATTATGATCGAACGCGAAGCTCCGGGCGGGCAAGCCGGAATGAGTTCTAAAATCGAAAATTATCTCGGTTTTCCGGCTGGCTTGAGTGGCGGCGATTTGACGCGCCGCGCCGTCGCGCAGGCGAAGCGTTTCGGCGTCGAGATTCTGGCAGCGGAAGCTGAAAAAGTTTGCGTCGAAGGCTCTTATCGCTGTATCGAGTTAACCAACGGCAGCAAAATTAGTTGTCATTCGCTTCTTATCGCGACCGGCGTGCAGTGGCGTAAACTCGACGCGCCCGGCGTTGAACGATTAACCGGCGCAGGAATTTATTACGGCGCGGCGATGACCGAGGCGATGTCTTGCCGCGATGAAGACGTTTACATCATCGGCGGCGCTAATTCCGCCGGTCAAGCCGCGATGTATTTTTCCAGATATGCGCGGCGAGTCGTGATGCTCGTGCGCGGCGCGTCGCTGAACGCTTCTATGTCGCAGTATTTGATTGATCAAATCAAACAAACCGAAAATATCAAGGTTGAATATAATTCTTCCGTTGTCGAAGCGCACGGCGAAGAACATCTCGAAGGAATTTCCGTTTTTTGTTCGGAAAGCGGTGAAACTAATACGTATCAGGCGAATTCGCTTTTTATTTTAATCGGCGCGACGCCGCACACCGATTGGCTCGACGGCGTCATCGAGCGCGATGAACACGGATTCATTTTATCCGGCGCTGATTTGCTGCGCGACGGCAAACCGCCGAGAAATTGGAATCTCGACCGCGCCCCCGGACTTCTCGAAACAAACGTTCCGGGAATTTTCGCTGTCGGCGACGTGCGCAAGGGAAGCGTTAAGCGCGTTGCGTCCGGCGTCGGCGAAGGTTCGGTGGCGATTTCTTTCGTCCATCAATATTTGAGTAAGGTGGTTTGAAAAATATGGAAACGACCGAGAATATTTCTGAAGATTTGCGTGCGTGCGTCCGCGGATTGCGCCGCGTCGCGGTTTTTTCGGATTTGCCCGACGAACAGCTCGAATGGTTTATCGAAAATTCCGACGAGCGTTTTTTAGAAACCGGCGAATATTTGTTTCGCAAAGGCGATAAGCCCGATTGGATGAGCATTTATCTGACAGGCGAAGTTCACGCGCGCGAAGACGCGATGCATTTGGACGGCGACGTTTACGTTTTTCGGGCGGGTGATCCGGCGACTGAAATCAGCGGCAGACTGCCGTTTTCGCGGATGAAGGAAATCGGTTTAGACGGTCGCGCCATCGTTCCGACACACGTTTTGATGTTTCCCGCCAGCCTTTTCCCCGAACTTTTAAGGCGAATGCCTGTCTTGACGGAAAGACTAGTCTGGATTTTGACCGACCGCGTGCGCGAATCAACGAAAACCGACGAACGCCGCGACAAATTGATGGCTTTGGGGAAACTTTCTGCCGGACTCGCACACGAATTAAACAATCCCGCCGCCGCCGCCCGTCGCACTTCCGACGAATTATCGAACACGCTCGAAGAATTGCGCGTCGCCGACCTTAATTTGTGCAGACATAATTTGTCGCACGAGCAGCGCGAACTTTTGACGGATTTTGAATGTGCCGCCATCGCGCCTGCAAGCTCGGTTGCGACGAACGGCAACGCGCTGGCAGTCAGCGATTTGGAAGATCAATTAACCGGTTGGCTCGAAGCGCACGGAGTCGAAGACGGCTGGCGTCTCGCGCAGACTTTGGCGGAAGCGGGAATTGATATAAAAAAACTCGAACAATTGGCTGAGAAAATCCAAACGACGGCATTAAAAGACGTTTTAAATCGCGTCGTTGTGCAGGTTTCCGTCGCCAAATTAGCGAGCGAGATAAAAACAAGCGTGACCAGAATCTCGGATTTGGTCGGCGCAATCAAAGAATATTCGTATATGGATCAGGCGGCGGTGCAGGCGATTGATTTGCACAAAGGCTTGGACAATACTTTGCTGATTCTGAAATACAAACTCAAGAAAAAGAATATCAGCGTTGTCCGCGAATACGACGAAAACGTGCCGCGCATTACGGCGCACGGCAGTCTTTTGAATCAGGTTTGGACGAATTTGATAGACAACGCGATTGACGCGATGAGCGACGGCGGACTTTTGAAAATCCGCACGAGATTGGAGCCGGATGACGTCATGATCGAAATTCGCGATAACGGCGCGGGCATTTCGGCGGAAGTTCAGCCGCACATTTTCGAGCCGTTTTACACGACCAAACCGGTCAGCGAAGGAACCGGACTCGGACTCGATTCGGTTTCGCGCATCGTGCGCAAACATCGCGGCAACATTCGTTTTGAAACAAAACCGGGCGACACTTGTTTTCAAGTTCGTCTGCCGCTCGAAATGAAAATTGAAAATAAATAAGGAAATTTGCCCGCGAAAGACACGAAAATACGAAATAAAACGGGAAAACAGTGAATGTGTATTTTTATTTTTCGTCTGTTTTGTCCATTTCTCGGGCAAAACCTTTTTAATTAAAACCGATAACATTTATCAATTAAATTATGCCGATGATTGATTTATTATTATTTGCCGGAGCTGTGCCGCATTATTTAACCGAGATCGTCGCTCTGATAGTCGCCGGCGCGGTCATCGCATACATCAGCTTTCGTTTGAAATTAGTGCCGATTGTCGGTTTTTTGATTGCGGGTGTCATTATCGGTCCGAACGCGCTCGGACTCGTGCGCGACCAGGAAATCGTGGACGCGACCGCCGAAATCGGCGTTATTCTTCTTTTATTTACAATCGGCATTGAGTTCAGTTTGGAGAAATTAGCGCGGATTCAAAAGCTGATTTTCGGCGGCGGCAGCTTACAGGTCGGGCTGTCGACGCTTGCCGTTGTCGGCTTGCTGATGCTTTTCGGCGTTGATTGGCGAGCCGCTTTGTTTACCGGATTTCTCGTTGCGCTCAGCTCGACAGCGATTGTTTTGAAAATTTTGGGCGATAACGGCGAAACCAATTCCGAACCCGGACAAGCGTCGCTCGGACTGCTGATTTTTCAGGATTTGGCGATTGTCGTGATGGTAATGATCGTGCCGATGCTCGGCGGCGCGGGCGGCGGTTCGCTTGATATAATCTGGGCTTTAACGAAAGCTCTGCTGATTATCGCAGCCGTTTTGCTTGTCGCCAGACGTATTATGCCGAAGGTTTTGGAAATGGTAGCTCGAACCTGTTCTCCGGAACTTTTTCTGCTGTCGGTCATAGCCATTTGTTTCGGCACGGCTTATTTAACGAGTCTTGCCGGAGTCAGCCTTTCGCTCGGCGCTTTCCTGGCGGGATTGCTGGTTTCGGAAAGCCGTTTTAGCCAGCACGCTCTCGGCGAAACTCTGCCGCTGCAAATTCTGTTCAGCGCGACGTTTTTCGTGTCGGTCGGAATGCTGCTCGACCTCGGCTTTTTGCTGACGAATCTGCCGCTCGTTTTCGCGGCGATTGCTGTTGTGCTGTTGATTAAGATTTTAACGACGGGAATCAGCCTTAAATCTTTAGGCTACAAATTGCCCGTCGCTGCTTCCGTCGCGCTGATGCTCGCGCAAATCGGCGAATTTTCGTTTGTCCTCGAACGCGCCGGGCGCGAAGTCGGTTTGACACCGCTCGGTTGGGGCACAGCCGGTTCGCAGACTTTTATCGCCGCGACGGTCGTTTTGATGGTTGCCACGCCGTTTTTGATGAAACTCGGCGACGGTTTATCCCGCAGGCTCGAAAAGAAATCAGAGCAGGCTAATTTGCCCGACGAAACGCATATTGCCGAACAAATTCCGTCGCACGCCATTGATTTGGAAGATCACGTAATTGTCGCCGGTTACGGCGAAGCGGCGCGTTATCTCGTTCGCGTTTTGAGCGGTTCGGGAATTCCGTATATCATCACGACGCTCAGCCCCGACGGAGCGAACGAAGCCGAAGCGGAAAATCTGCCGGTCGTGCGCGGCGATTACAGCAAGCAGTTTTTGCAGGATTTGGTCGGCGTCTCGAAAGCGAAGATGATGGTTATCGCCGACGATAATCTGGCGATGGCGCACCGCACGACTTCCGTCGCCAGACAGTTAAACCCGACGATGCGCATCGTTGTCCGCACGCGTTATAGCGCCGACGCGGAACATTTAACCGAAGCCGGCGCGGATGTCGTCATCGCCGAAGAGCTCGAATCAATCGTTCAGCTTTTCGGCGAAGTTCTGCGCGATTATCGCATCGCCGCCGACCGGATTGAAAATTATGAAGATTTAGCCCGGCGAAACGGTTATTCCGCGCTTTTGCAGACACAGCAAACCGCCGATAAATCGGTGTTTGCTTGCCAGCCCGGCCAGGATTGTTATGACACGCGAACGATTATCATTCGCCCGTCAATGCCTCTGGCTGAAAAGTCATTTGACGAATTAACCGAGATGCTGACCGGCTTGAAAGTACAAAGCGTCGCTCGCGCGGGCAGTCAAATAGAAACAATCTCGCCGGATTTCATCGTCAAACCCGGCGACGAACTTGTTGTCGGCGGAGCGACCGAATCTTTTGTCCGCTGCGCCGTGCTGTTTCGCGCCGCAAATGAATTCAACCGGAATGTCGTTGAAAGCAAAACAAATCCGTTTGCCGGAAACGGTCCTTTCAAAGAATCTCAAAACCGCGGCAAATACACTGACACCGAAAACCCAATCAAATTCGTTCCGCAAGCCGACGAAAAAATTTGCTCGCATTTACAGCAAATCCGCACCGTTTTCCCGAGCGCCGACGGTTGCGAAGATTGTCTGCGAACCGGCGACACTTGGGTTCATCTGCGCGTTTGCCTTTCGTGCGGGCACACGGGCTGTTGCGATTCGTCAAAAAACAAACACGCCACTGCCCATTTCAAGGAATGCGAACATCCGCTTATCAAATCGCTCGAACGAGGCGAAGATTGGGCGTGGTGTTATGCCGATGAAACTTATTTGTAGAGATCATTTATACAGCAAATATTTTTTGCGAGTTTTTTTGTAGTTCGATAGTCCGGGCTCCCAGCTTATTCTGATTTCCTCTTCCGTTTTTCCGGCAATGATTTGTTCTTTAAAGTTTTTAGTGCCGGCGAGCTTATCAATATCGTTAATTTCTTTGCTCAAACTTTTATTAAAGAAGTTTTTCTTGTCGGGATAGGCTTGATAAAGTTCCATCATCCATTTGAGATTGAGTTTTTTTGATTTACGTAATTCTTTAGTGTCGTAATTTCTTAAATCCAAGCCGTAACAAACCTCATTCATATGCAAAGGAGTTTCGCTCATGCCGGGAATGCCGATGGGCGTAAACGAAAATGAGTATTGATTTTTTAATAAAGGATTTCCCAGCACGGCAAACGGGGAATAAGTTCCTCTTCCGTGATTGAGAATCGTTCCTTCGAATAAACAGGTTGAAGGGTAAAGCATTATGCTTTGTTGCGTGTTCAGATTCGGCGAAGGTTTGACCGGCAAAACATACTCCATTTCGTGATTATAATTGCGGATTTTGACTATCTTCAATGGGCAGACCGCTTTGCCGGCTAGCCATCCTTCACCATTTATCATTTGAGCAAATTCGGCAATCGTCAAACCATGGGCAATCGGGACCGGAAACTGTCCGATGCCCGATGCCAAACTCATGTCTAAAATGGGTCCGTCAATTAAATATCCATTTGGATTGGGGCGGTCTAAAATGAGTAGTTCCTTTTTAGATTCGACTACCGATTCCATGATATCCCGCAGTGTATTTATGTTGGTATAAAATCGGACTCCGACGTCTTGAACGTCATAAATCATGACGTCAATATCGGACATGTCTTCACGGGTTGGCTTTCTTTTAGCGCCGTATAATGAAATTATTTTTATTCCTGTTGACGGATCTCTTTCATCAGCTACCTTTACGCCCGCGCTCGCGTTACCGCGAAAACCGTGCTCAGGTCCGAAGGCTTTAACGACGTTGATGCCTTTCGATAACAAAAAATCCACCGAATGCCTGTTACCCGTAATAGTCGTTTGATTAGCTAAAATCCCTACTCTCTTTCCCTTTAAATACGGAAGATATTCATCCGGCTGATCCGCTCCGGTAATGATTTTTTTTTCTTTACCGCGAGTCTGATTTGAAGTAACAGGTTCATGAAATGAATATCCTGAAACACAAAAAATAAGTAGTGCCGCAACTGAATAGAATAATTTCATAATTTTTACTTTCGATGATTTGCCCTTTAAATTAAAGCAACATAGCATTTAAAGAATCATCATGTAAATAAAAATTATTTACAAGCAAAATAACAAAAACTCTTGGAACCAAGAATTTTGATAGTTCAAGAGCGCGTCTTTGCCAATATACTGTTTCGGTAAAGTGATTTTGAAACCGAGTAAGGCATAACGCTTCCAAAGCAGAAGTGAGAGAAATTAAACATTATATGATTGAACAGCATGAAACATCTGTCATGCCGCTTGAAAGCACAGAGATCAGTTTGAGATACTGACAAGCATTAGAGCTTTAAATTCAGCCTGAACAACAAAATATACGCAGATAAAAAGTCATTTTCGAATAATTCAAAATAATCTTCAAAAATCTTTAGAAAAACGTAAAATGAATTTATGAAAGTAACACAAACAGAAAATAATCCGCTTAAACAATTGGCAGAATACGGACAATCGCCGTGGCTCGATTATATTCGCCGCGATCTTTTTACAACGGGTGAACTTAAACGCTTGGTCGAAGAAGACGGCTTAAAAGGCATGACCTCAAATCCGGCGATTTTTGAAAAAGCTATCAGCAGCGAACATTACAAAGATTCAATTGCCAAGTTCGCGCTCGAAGAAGGTTTGAGCGCCGTTTCTCTTTACGAAAAACTTGCTATTGAAGATATTCAAACGGCAGCCGACGCTCTTCGCAGCGTTTATGATGCGACCGGCAAACGTGATGGTTACGTATCTTTGGAAGTTTCGCCGGCGCTCGCGCACGAAGGTGAGGGAACGCTTGAAGAAGCGCGTCGTTTATGGAAAGCGGTTGACCGTCCGAATTTAATGGTTAAAATTCCGGCTACCGATGTCGGATATAATGCTATCAAGCAGCTTATATCAGAAGGGATTAATATTAATGTCACGCTGCTTTTCTCGCAGGAAGCTTATCGAAAAGTAGCAGAAGCGTTTGTCGCCGGACTCGAAAAACGAGCTGAAGACGCAGGTGAATTGAGTAATGTTGCTTCGGTCGCCAGCTTCTTCGTTTCAAGAATTGACAGCCTCGTTGATTCGCAAATAGAAGAAAAACTGAAAACGGCAAACGGTGATGAGGAAAAATCCTTGTTGCAAAGTTTGCGCGGTAAAGTTGCGATTGCCAACGCCAAGATGGCTTATCAGGCTTATGAAGAAATATTCAGCGGCGAGCGCTGGGAAAAATTAGCGGGTAAAGGAGCACAAACTCAAAGAGTTTTATGGGCTTCGACCGGAACGAAAAATCCGGAATACAGCGACGTTCTTTACATCGAAGAACTAATCGGTAAAGACACTGTCAATACGATTCCGCCCGCAACTTGGGATGCTTTTCGTGACCACGGTAAACTGCGTGAAAGTTTAACGGAGAATATCGCAGATGCCGAACAAACCTTGAAAAATCTGGAAAAAGCAGGAATTTCCCTGAAGGCTGTAACCGATAAATTGTTGATTGACGCAGTACGCCTTTTTGTCGAACCGTTCGATAAAATGATTGCTGCCGTTGAAAAAGCTATTGGAGAAAACAAAAAATTATCGTGAATAATTAAATGAAAAATTTGTAAACGCTTTTTTGTAAATAAAATTATCAGTTATTGATTGTTTCACGTAAAAAGGAAGATCGATTAAGATGGCGTGAGGCGAAACAGTCCTAAGCCCGTTTGGATTTCAAAGACGACGCAGTACAAAGCCGCTGTTTCGCCCTCACGTCCATTGAATTGTTCGCCCGCCCGTTCGGTCAAAGCCGCTTTTGTTTTACAAGACGTGCAAATCATCTAAAAAAAACAGCGTATCCGTTCGGTCGTTTCAAAATTTCAAACTGCGCCGTTAAACCGCTCCATTCGCCGTTTAACGGAAGCTCATAATCAAAAGCATAGCCGCTTTCGTCATCAAATTCTATCGGTTCAATATCCTGCTGTTCTCCAAGTTCGTAAGGATCGGTAAAAATCGGTCCTTCTGGATGATACTCGTAGAAAAGCGTATCAGGACTAAAAGTTTCGTGAAAAGTTTGCTTTATCAAATTGGGCGTCCACACAATACCAAAACGATTTGGATGTTCGAGTAACGAGCAAGCTTCGTCAAAACGGTTATCGGCAAGCAATTTCATCCATCGCTTAACAAAATCAAGAATAGATTTTCAGGAGCGTCAGGCGAAATGTCAATCATAATTTTCGAGTCGGTCGCTAAGCAAAAGAAGTGGGCGAACTTTGAATTATACGGAAATGTTTCCACGTAATAAATAATAACCGAATTTCTAAATGATTCTTGAAGAATATAGTTAGATTAAATATCGACCGGCAAAAGCGGAAATATTTTGTTTCGACAAAAACAATCATTTTTTATAAAGCAGCTGACCACTCATCGAGCCGGTCATTTTTGTGCCATTGAGTAACTCTCCATATTTATAAAAATCTGCATTTAAAACCCGGCTTGTCGCCAAGTTGATACTCAAATTCGATAATATTTCCTCTGCGCGCTTTGCCCGCGTCAAATAAAATTTTCGGACAGGTCAAACCTGATTCGGACTCAATCAGGGCAATAGAGTTAAAGACGGTGATATTGGTCAAGAGCATCATATTAAACTCGCCGTTTAAATCATCGGGAACAGAGAGTAACCGTTTCCGCGTAAAAAGTAGCCCACCATTCTCAGCGCCGCTCGCTAATGACGGCAGGCTTCGATAATTTTCGACAGACAAGTCAAAAACACGTCCGAGATTAATCCTGTCTTTGCCGCTACTGCCTGTTAGCAAAGAATCCGCCACATCCATCTCGACAATAAGTGAGGGAAATTCTTTGGTTAGATCGCAGAGACAGCAATCGACAGTTATCCGCTCGGGAAGAAAAAATCCTCCCGGGCAAAGCTGGGGAGCAAGATTCATCGTGATAGCTGCCTGCGGCTCTTTCTCCAGCGCCGCCTGCATAGCCTCGACGATTACGATATGTATGACGTGAGGCGCATCGTGTTGATATTCGGCGGCGTCACATTGTATGTAATCGCGCACGAAAGCGCTTTTCTCAAACGTTTGGAAAATATGCCGCGCCGCATTCAAAGATCGTTTGTGAACATCAAGCAGCGTGAATCTTATCTCGGCAGCGTTGAACCGGGCGGTCAGCGGAATAGCCAGAGCCGCGAACGGACCGCAGCCTGCGTATAAAATCTCTATCATTTTATCAGGGAATCTTTTCTGTGCTTCGATTATCGCGGCATATAAACCTCTGAGAAATTTAGACGTTCGATTGTAGTCCAGGACACATCGGGCGGCATCTTTGGGAGAGATGGCTTCACCGTTTGGAAGCCGAATCTCGTCCAGATCGTTTGCGTAAGTCGAGCGTTCATTTATTCCGGTAACAGACGAGCAAAGGGAATACAGTTCTGTTACTGCTGCTTCCAATCGATTGTTTTGAGCCTGATGAGACAACAATTCATCGGCAATCTTTTTCAACGGGATTGAATAACAATCTCCCGAAGTCAGTGGGCGAATAATGTTCATTGATATTGAATCACTTGCGCGATAACAATCATTTTTTATAAAGCGGCTGACCACTCATCGAGCCGGTCATTTTTGTGCCGTCGAAGACGATTGCGCCGTTGACGATGACGGATGAAAAACCTTCGGAGTACTGGTGCGGCTGTTCAAAGGTTGATTTGTCGGCGATTCGCGTTTCGTCGAAAATGACGAGATCGGCGGCAAATCCTTCGCGGATTAAGCCTCGATCTTTTAAATTGAAAGTTTGCGCGGGCAGCGAGGTCATTTTGCGAATCGCGTCTTCGAGCGGAATGATTTTGAGATCGCGAACATAGCGCGCCAGAACGCGGGCGTTATTTCCGTAGCCGCGCGGGTGCGGGAAGCCTTCGCCGAAATCGCGGACGCTCGAATCGGACGCGATCATCGTGTACGGCTGGCGCATAATGTTCTGCACGTCGGCTTCGTCCATCACGCGGTAAACCATTCCCGCGCCGCCGTTTTCATACATTTCGAGAATCTGTTCGATTTGGTCGTCGAGCTTTTTCGACTTTTTGGCGATCTGCGTGATTTCAAGAATGTTTTTGCCGTTGAATTCGGGATTCGCCCGGTATTCGGCGACATAGGCGAAGCTGAAATCTTTAAAATCCTTCTTTTTCAAATCGGCTTTCATTTCCTCCGCTACTTTCCGGCGCGTCGCTTTATCGGCGAGCCTCTTTTTGCCTTCTTCGCGCCCGCCCGCAATCGCCCACGACGGCACGCGCGAATCGAGCGAAGTTGACGACGCTGTGTAAGCATACTGGTCAATTGTTACGCTTAAACCGCGTTTTCTGGCGGCTTCGACCAAGCCCAAAGTTTTCGGCGTTTGTCCCCAAAGTCGTTTGCTGGAAATCTTGAAATGTGAAATTTCGACCGGAATATTCGCCAATTCGCCGATTTTGATGCTTTCTTCGATTGCCGCCACGACTTCTTCGCCCTCGTCGCGCATGTGCGTCGCGTAAACGCCGCCGTGTTTCGCCGCAACGCGAGCAAGTTCGACGACTTCTTCGGTTTTGGCGAACGTGCCGGGCAGATAAATCAAGCCGGTCGAAAGTCCGAGCGCGCCGTCGGTCATCGACTGCTCGACAAGCTGATTCATTTTCGCTTGTTCCTCAGGTGTCGGGGCTCGATTGTCCAAGCCCATAATTTTCGAGCGAACCGAGCCGTGCGCGATCAAAGTTCCGAGATTGACGGCGAGCGGCGTTTCATTCATTCTGCCGAGAAACGCTTTAACCTCTGTTGTCGAGCCGCCGCAGTTTCCGGTAACGATGGAAGTTACGCCCATACGGACAAAATTTTCCGCGTTCGGATTGCGGTAAATTCCTTCGACGTGCCCGTGAACGTCAATAAATCCGGGCGCGACAATCTTATTTTGCGCGTCAATCGTTTGTTTCGCGGTAGCGTTTTCGATGCGTCCGACGCGAACGATTTTTCCGTCTCTCACCGCAATCGAGCCGCGAAACCATGGGTTTCCCGCGCCGTCAATGATGCGCGCGTTTGTAATAAGCAAATCGAAAGTTTCGGACGCTTGCGCGAAAGCGAAATTGAACGACGAGAAAAAAACGCAGAAAAGCAGAAGAAATGAAATTTTGGACATATTGATAAAATGCCGCGAATTTGCGATTTAGTCAATTTTCGAAGATTACATGATGAAGTAATGACAAGTAACAGAAAGGGGTAAATTGCTGTATGAAATGAGTTTCTCAGCTTGCGGATTATTGCTCGCTTATCTTATGCGAATCAGTAGTTGAAAATTTCGCTCATCGCCTAAATGCTTTCTGTGCATGCTCTGCGTATTTGCGGGAAATTTCTGTTTCCTGCAAATGCGCAAAGACGCAAAGGAAAATCAAGTTATTTCAGCATTTATTTCCACTACTGATTCGCATTCATCTGATTTTTATATTAAGCGTGATTTCCAAATCCGTCTCGGCGTTATTTTGCAGCTCGATTGTGTAATCGCCGTTTTTCGGCAGGCGAGCGAGAAAATTATTGATGCCTTCGGTGACTTCGGCGTCTTCGATCAATCTCAAAGAAACATCTTTGCTGCTGACGGAAACCGTTAGATTTTGCCCGCCGCGTGCGCTGACGGCAAAGCGTTTTATTTCGCCGGTTGGAATCGTCGTTTTGAATGTCGTGCCTGTTGCGCCTTTCGGAAACGTCACGCGCTCTTTCGGATAAAGCTCGCGGCGTTCGGCTTTTCCGTTTGCCGTTAATTTCTCGCCGCGCAGTTTGTATCTCCTTGTCACGACGAATTCGGGACAGCAAGCGCCGCCGAATTCTCCGGGTTCGTTTGATTCGACGACGAGCGAGTCGTTTTCGATTTTTGCCGACCGCAATCCGCCATCCGCTCGGTCGCCGCCTTCGATGCGCGCGAGCAGGTGCGGCTTGCCGTTTTTCAGCTCGAAAATAAAACCTTCCGAAAAATTTCCCGTTCCGCCAGTGTTGCAGACCGATAAAATAACGGCTTCATCGTTTCCGTCATTGTTCAAGTCGCCGTATTCGGCGGGCGACGCTTTGAAGTAAAAACGGTCGGTGTAACCGTTCATTTCTTTTTCCTCGAAAAACTCGCCGTTTTTAATTGTAATCTTTTTCTTTTCGTCGCCTATACAATACGGTTCGTACGTGAAATTGCTGAAATCAATTCGTCGAATGTTCGCTTGAGCGTTTAACGACAAACTGCAAAATGCGGTGAACAAAATGGCTAAAATAAAGCTTTTCATAATTTTATTACCTCGGCTGAATCAAATCATTTTAAGCACGTCGTTTTAATTTTCCGAGTGACAAGATTTGTTTACCGACGCGTCAGCCAGTTTTCTGGCTGTTTCGTTCGCGTTCGACGAAGGTTTAACGATGTCGGTTACGCATACTGTTTGATTTGTGATTTTGACGACGACCAGATAAGAAGTGTTTTCTTCGGACCTTTCCAGGTTGTCCGATGCGTTAAAGCGAAAGATTAACGCCGTCGGTTTGACGGTTTTTCCGGCGCGGACGACGCGCCATTCGGCTTTGTTGCCGACGGCGGAAAAACCGGACGAAACCTTGTTCCACAATTCAAGCTCGTGCTTTTTACGGTTCGGCGCGATGACGTTTATCGTCTGGCGCAAATCGCCTTCGAGAACTTCGAGCTTGTAACCGCCGGCGCCCGCGCACAATCCGCGATAACTTCCGCCCTCGTTCGGATTCGATTCGATTGTCCGGCATTTTTCGCTCACCAAATCCGTGTAAACGCTTTCCGCTTTTTTCGTTTGCGAATAATTAACGATGCACGCGAGCAAAATAGTCGCCGCCGTCAAAAACATTTTTATCATAATTTTTCTATTGAAATAAAAGTGAAATAAAAAGCCGAAAAAAAGACGGCTCGAAAACCGTCTTTTGCTTTGTGTTTTAAGTTACAGCATCTTTATTGTCGGCGTCTTCGCCGTATGGATTATGCAGTTGTACGGGAACAGTTTTTTTACGCATGCGGATATTCAAAATTTCCACCAGAACCGAAAACGCCATCGCGCCGTAAATGTAGCCTTTCGGGATATGCTGGTGAAATCCTTCGGCAACGAGCGTGAAACCGATCAAAAGTAGGAACGAGAGTGCGAGCATTTTAACGGTCGGGTGCCGTTCGACGAAATTGCCGATGGGCGCGGCGAAAAACATCATCGCGACGATGGAAATAACGACTGCCACGATCATCACCCAAAGCTGTTCGACCATTCCGATTGCGGTAATCACCGAATCGAGCGAGAAAACGATGTCGAGCAGCATAATCTGGACGATGACGCTGACGAACGACGCGTAGACTTTTTTCGCCGAATGTTCTTCCTCGCCTTCGAGCGAGCCGTGAATTTCGTGCGTGCTTTTAGCGATAAGGAAAAGTCCGCCGATCAATAAAACCAGATCGCGCCCGGAAACGCCCTGACCGAAAACCGTAAATAAAGGCTCTGTTAAACCGATAATCCACGACAGCGAAAAAAGGAGTATGACACGCATCACGAGCGCGCCGCCCAAGCCGATAAAACGCGCCTTCGGCTGCTGTTCAGCGGGAAGCTTGCCCGATAGAATCGAGATGAAAATGATGTTATCAATGCCGAGAACGAGTTCGAGAAGCGTTAAAGTTGCCAGTGCAATCCAAATTTGCGGGTCTGCTAAAAATTCCATAATCTAGAAAATCTCCTGAATCCAGCGCCAATTTTATAAAACTGCTATTAAATTACCTAAATTAAAGAAATCTATCATCTGCGATAAACGATTTTTCCGCCGACAATCGTCGCCACAGCCGCGCCGACGAATTGGCGTCCGTCAAACGGTGAGTTTTTCGATTTCGATTTTGAATCGGAATTTTTGTATGTCCATTCGAGATTCGGGTCGAGAATCGTTACGTCGGCGATCGAACCGACTTTCAGCGTGCCGCGTTCCTTTAAATTAAAAATTCGTGCCGGATTCGTCGAGCAAAGCCGCACCAACTGCACCAAATCAATCACGCCTTTATCTACTAATTCGCTAAACACTAATCCGATTGCCGTTTCGAGTCCGGTAATTCCCATCGGCGCCCGGTCGTATTCGAGCGCTTTTTCGTCCGCGTGGTGCGGCGCGTGGTCGGTCGCAATCGCGTCAATTGTGCCGTCGCGCAAACCTTCGAGGATTGCTTCGAGGTGTTCTTCACTTCGGAGCGGCGGCGACATTTTCGTGTTCGTGTCGTAACCTTCGACCGCTCTGTCGGTCAAAGTAAAATGATGCGGCGTGACTTCGCACGTGACGTTTATTCCTTCGTTTTTCGCGCGCCGCACGGCTTCAATCGCGCCTTTCGTCGAAACGTGCGCGATGTGAACGCGCGCGCCCGTTTCTTTCGCCAGAATAATATCGCGAACCGCGTCAATTTCTTCGGCAAGCGCGGGCATTCCTTTCAATCCCAACAATAAAGAAATTTTCCCTTCGTGCATCACGCCGCCCGACGATAAGGATTTATCCTCGCAATGGTCAACGACCGGCAAATCGAAATCTTTGGCATACTCCATCGCCCGCCGCATCATTCCCGCAGTCGGAACCGGACGCCCGTCGTCGGAAACAGCCACCGCGCCCGCCGCTTTCATCTCGCCCATTTCCGCCAGCTCGCAGCCGTCCGACGATTTCGTAATCGCCCCGACCGGAAAAACATTCGATAATCCTGCGCGTTCCGCCTGCTCGATCATATACCGCGTAATCGCCGCGTTGTCATTAATCGGCGTCGTGTTCGGCATCGGGCAAACGCTCGTCCATCCGCCCGCTACTGCCGCCGCGCAACCGGAAGCAATCGTCTCCTTATGTTCTTGTCCCGGCTCGCGCAGATGAACGTGCAAATCAATAAATCCCGGCGCGACAATCATCCCGCCCGCATCGAAAACCTCCGCATCTTCCGGCGCGGCTTCATTATGCCCAAGCCAAGCAATGACGCGTCCGTCTTCGATTAAAAGATTTTTCCCGCTGTTCTGTCCTTCAGTCGGGTCAATCAAATGCCCGTTTGCAATTAAAAGTTTCATTTATTCAGTTCGATAATCGTCGGTTTTTATAATGTTTCCTTCCCAATGCACTGTTTCAATTAAAATTTCAGGCAAATTGAAAAGATGATAACCACAATGTTCTGTGAAAACTGCGACTTCTTTCGCTTCTTCGTCTATCCAATAAAATGCGTCTTTGAAGAAAGCGTATGAACCGTCTTCAAAAGAAATTTTTAAGCTAAAGTTATCTGAAAAATCATATACGGAAAACCTTTTGTATTTTGGACTATATTCAGAACCTTTTTCTAACAAATAACTGTAAATTTTGTTTTTCCAACGTTGAGGTAAATCTTCGTGTCTCATTTTTAATATGTATTTGCGTCAATCATTTTTACAGAATAACTGCTAAAAATATTGTCTGCTGATAAAAGCGTGAGATTTTCGACATTTGCCTGCGTGATTAATAAACGATCAAACGGGTCTTTGTGGACTGGCAGGAGATAGGAAATTGCTAACGCGTGTTCGTGTTTGATTTCGAGGGTTAGCAGTTTGGCGCGTTTGATTCTCGTAGGAACGTAAATTTCCGGCGCATCGGGAAGTTTGAGTTTTCCGGCGGAATACTTAATGGCAATCTCCCACGAACTGATTGATGAAAGAAAAATCTGGTTGTTGGTATCTTTCAACAGAAATTCGACATTTGCCGAAATACGCGAAGGATTAAGAAACATCCATAAAAAAATATGCGTATCAAGCAGAATTTTCATCCGATTTCTTTTCCTTCAAACGCGTCAATCATTTCCTGCGGCGTTTCGTCAAAATCATCGGCAATCCAACCTTTGCCGTCGTCCATACCAAACCAATCTTCTTCAGCTTTGTATGGCAAAACTCTGGCAATAGGTTTTCCGTCGCGCTCGATAATCGTTTCTTCGCCGTTTAAGGCTTTTTGTAAAATCTCCGCCCAGTTTTTTTCAGCCGCCTGTAAAGTCATTTGCGTCATTTGATAAATCTCCTTCGGAATTATTTTACCCGAAAAATCATTTTCCTCTAAACTCCGCGATAACTTCGATTTTCCCAACGATGTTGCGGTTAAATTCTTCCAAATCTTCCGCCGGAATCCAGTATTCTTCGTGCGTCGCGCCACCGACGATATGCGTTTCGTATCTGTCGAGAAACTCGGTTTTGACCGCAAACCTCGTGATATAGCCGACTTTGTCCGCGTTATGTTTCGCGTTCCAGTCGCGGGCGATTTGCGCGGCATATTCTTCGTTAAGAACCGGATAGAAAATCGGCTGTTCAGGCAGACGCGGCGGAAATGCAGTGAAATCGCTTACTTTGATAAGTTCTAACTCTTTTGAACCGATCGGACGATACAAAATTATAGTATTACCCATTGCTTGCTGTTCCTCCGGTTGCCAGATATAAAACCGCCATACGGACGGCGACGCCGTATTTTACTTGGTCTAAAATTAAGCTGCGCGAGCTGTCGGCGACTTCGGATGCGATTTCGATGCCGCGATTCATCGGTCCGGGATGCAGAACTATCGCGTCCGGTCGGGCGAGATTCAAACGGTCGTTCGTCAAGCCGTAATGAATCGAATATTCGCGCAAAGTCGGGAAATAAGCCGAATCCTGCCGCTCGCTTTGAATGCGGAGAATCATCACGACGTCCGCGCCTTCGATGGCTTCTTCGATGTTCGGGCAGACTTCAAGATTGTTTTCGACCAGATATGCGAAATCATCGGGCACGAGTGTTTTCGGTCCGGCAACGCGGACGCGCGCGCCGAGTTTTGTTAATAAATGAATATTGGAACGCGCGACGCGGCTGTGGAGAATGTCGCCGACGATGGCGACTTCCAAGTTTTCAATTTTTCCTTTGTGTTCGCGAATCGTCATCGCGTCGAGCAGCGCCTGCGTCGGATGTTCGTTCGCGCCGTCGCCCGCGTTAACGATTGCCGCGCGCGAAACTTTCGCGAGCTGATGCGGAACGCCCGCCGAGCCGTGCCGGACGACGATGCAGTCGGGCGACATCGCGTCAAGATTCATCGCCGTATCAATCAATGTCTCGCCTTTAGCCACGCTCGAAGACGAAACGCTGATATTGACGGCGTCGGCGGATAATCGTTTGGCGGCGAGTTCAAAAGACGTGCGCGTCCGTGTCGAATTCTCGAAAAAAAGGTTAATAACGGTTTTCCCGCGCAGCGTCGGAACTTTTTTTATCTCGCGCTGGTTAATTTCGCTAAAATTTTCGGCAGTGTTCAAAATGCCGACGATTTCCGCGGCGGAAAGATCGCGGATTCCCAAAAGATCGCGGCGGCGAAACGGTTTTTTCATGGTATTTGAACGGCGTTTGAAAATTTAGCTTTTAAATACCAAATAAAAACGCCAATTAATGGAAATATGATAAAAGCGGCGCAGATTTGAAAAATGTCCGAATAAAAATACGTTTTGTCGAAATAATCCGGGCGATTATAAATTTCCCACGCCGAATTGAAAGATTTCCAGGACACAAGCAAACTAAAGAAAAACGAAACGGCTAGCATCATCGGTAATGAGTTAATGTGCACGGCGATTAGCGAAAGAATTAAAGCTAAAATGAAAAAATAGGCGGGAATGATGATATAAACCACAGCGGTAAAACCCATACCGAAGCCGTTTCTACCCGTAAAATCAATGACGGATCGTTCAATAAACATCGAAATTAATGATAAAACCGCTCCTAAAAAGCTGCCGCCAATAATTATTAAAATTTTATGGCTCATCCGCATATATAGAAAATATAGAAAAAGCAAGGCGTTTGACCTTGCTTCAAATAATTTATTCGGACGGTTTTTCGTAAATCCAGACGGCTTCGTCGTCGTCGTATTCTTTGAGCATCACTTTGATGATTTCGCTTTTTTTCGTCGGAACGGCTTTGCCGATATAATCGGCTTGTATCGGCAGTTCGCGGTGTTCTTTGCCGCGATCAATCAAAACGGCGAGCTGGACTTTGTTTGGGCGACCGAAATCCATTAATTGGTCGAGCGCGGCGCGAATCGTTCGTCCAGTGTAAAGCACGTCGTCAACCAGAATGACTTTTTTGTTTTCGATGTCGGCGTCGAGTTCCGTGCGATTAACAATCGGATTGGCTCCGACGGTTGAAAGATCGTCGCGGTAAAGCGTGATGTCGATAATGCCGTAAAGCGGTTTTTCGCCTTCGAGTTCTTCGATTTTAGCGGCGACGCGCTCAGCGAGCGGAACGCCTCGACGCCGAATACCGACGATATACAAATCACGCGCGCCTTGATTTTCCTCGACGATTTCCGACGCCAAACGCGACAAAGCGCGTTTCATCCGCGCCGCGTCCATAATCTTTGATTTTTCAACTAACCCGTATTCATCTGCCATAACTGTTGTCGGAAATCGTAACAAAGGAAAGGTTAAAGTTCAAAGTTCCAATCTTAAAGTTTTACATTCGCTCGAAATCATTTAACATTTATCCTTTTGAAATGTCGAAACTATACGAAAAATTTCTCCGCCCGCTTTTGTTTAATATTTCACCCGAAACGGCGCACGAATTAGGTATCGAATCGTTGAAAACTGGGTTGTCTTCAAAAACGGCGCAGGATTTTGTCAGCAAAAAATTCGCCGTCGAACGATTCGGAAATATTGAAAGATTCGGTTTGAATTTCAAAAGCCCGTTCGGCGTAGCCGCCGGATTCGATAAAAACGGCGTGGTCGTCAATCAATTAGCCGCGCTCGGTTTCGGATTCGTCGAAGTCGGAACCGTCACTTTCAATCCGCAAAAAGGAAACGAAAAGCCGCGTCTTTTTCGGCTTCCCGAAGATCAAGCGTTGATAAATCGTCTCGGATTCAACAATGATGGAACGGCGAGCGTCGTCGAAAGATTGAAAAAAATTGTTCCGAACTGCGTTCTCGGCGTTAACATCGGCAAAAACAAAGACGTGCCGCTTGATGCGGCGATTGAAAATTATTTGCAAAGTTTTGATTTGGCGCATTCGGTCGCCGATTACGTCGCCGTTAATGTTTCCAGCCCGAACACGCCGAATCTGCGCGAGCTGCAAAAAGCGGAAAATTTGGAAGAACTTTTATCGGCGCTGCAAAACAGAAATGTAGAACTAATCGCAAAACCGCTGCTCGTCAAAATCGCGCCAGATTTGTCGGACGCGGAAATCGAAGCGATTGTTGATATTGCGATTAGAATTGGCATCAGCGGAATCATTGCGACGAATACGACGATTGAAAGAAAAAATCTGCGCACGAAAATTGATGAAACCGGCGGTTTGAGCGGAAAACCTTTGCAGAAAAAATCGAACGAAGTAATAGCCAAAATATTTCGTTACTCAAACGGAAAAATCCCGATTATCGGTGTCGGCGGAATTTTTACGGCAGAAGACGCTTTCGAAAAAATCGCGGCGGGCGCGTGTTTGGTTCAGTCTTACACCGGATTCGTTTATCAGGGTTTTTCGTTCGCTCGCGACATCAATTTCGGACTGAAGAGAATATTGAACGAAAAAGGAATCGAAAATTTAAACGATGCTGTCGGTATTGCAAACATAAAATAGTATGCGAGTTTTACAAGCAAAACCTGAAAATTCAACGATTGAAATTACTACCGAATCAAACAAAACAAATATTACTTGGAAAAATCCGCGTGGCAGCGCGTCGAAATATCTTGTTTTGATTTTTTTGCTTGCTTAGCTGGGTGGTTGGACAGTTGCCCTGTATAAAGTCGGCAACGATTTATTAAACGGAAACAGGAATTTATTTTTAATTTTTTGGCTTGTGGCGTGGACAGTCGGCGGAATCTCAGCTATGCGAGTAGTTTACTATCTTGTCCGACCAACATAGGCGGAAAAGTTGACGCTCGGTTATGATTTTTTAATTTTCCAAGAAGGAACTCCGGCGTTTCAAGGAATAGAGTTTAATTGGCAAAACAAAAAGCAGGAAAACAGTTCCGAATTTTCAAACAACAAACAAAAATATACGGTTCCTAAAAATCAAATCGATAAGATAAGTTTGGAAAGAATAGGAGAAAGACAGCGTTTGAGCTTTGATTATGGTCGTGAAAGAGTCGAAATCGGTTATTATTTAACAGAACCAGAACGAGAATGGCTTTACCAAACTTTAAATGATTGGAAAGCGGCTTAATTTCAAAGTTATTTAGAATTTGACACTTCAACTTCAAAAGATATAATAAATTCTTTGCGTTTTGCGCTGTTTGAATTGAGAGTTTAAACTATTGACAATGATTATTGATTTAATCGCCATGGAAAGTTCGCCGTATCGTTTTGCGGCGACGATTGCGCCCGCGGAAATTGAGCTGGAAAGCGAAGGCGCAATGCTGACGAGCGACGCTCGCATCGAAGCCGTCGTGACGCGTCATATCGCGCAGGCGGACGTTGACGGCGAAATAAACGCCGATGTCGAACTTGAATGCAGCCGCTGTTTGCAGCCGGTCGCGCAAACTTTGAATTTTCAGTTCCGCGCCTCGTTTGTCGCGCCGGAAAATTATTCGGAAGCGAAAGAAACCGAATTACGCGCCGACGATTTAGAGATTGCGATTCTCGAAAGCAATGATATTGATGTCGCCGAACTCGTCCGCGAACAGATTTTGCTCAATTTGCCGGCGCAAGTTTACTGCGCGGAAGATTGCAAAGGTTTGTGCCCGCAGTGCGGCGCGAACCGAAATTTGATAGATTGTAAATGCGAAGAAAAAGAGATTGACCCGCGCTGGGCGGCTCTCAAAGGTTTGAAATAATCGCCGAAAGAGGCGAAAGTTACAATAAAGTTTTTATAGATTTTTAACAAACTTGCCGTTTATGCGGCAAATTATTTTTTTAGAGGTAAATTATTATGCCAAATCCGAAACGAAGACATTCCAAATCACGTACGCGCCAACGCCGCGCCCACGACGCTCTGCCGATTCCGCAGTACTATTTGGACAAAGAAACCGGCGAGCCGAAAGTGCCGCATCGCGTTGACCCTGAAACCGGAACTTACCGAGGTCGCCAAATTTTAGACGCCAAAGAAACCGAGTAGTGTGATTTACGATTTTAGATTGGCGATTTGCGATTGATTACGGAAACGAGTAAATTTCTAATTTCAAACGCAAACAGACATTTCAAATTTCAAAATCGAAAGAATGACACAAAACGCAGGCATCATCGGAATGGGACACGCTTATCCAAGCGGCGTTTTAACGAACGCTGATTTGGAAAAAATCGTGGAAACTTCCGATGAATGGATAACTACGCGCACGGGCATCAAACAACGCCACAAAGCCGCCGACAATGAATATACTTCGCAGTTCGGAACTTTGGCGGCGAAACAGGCGATTGAACGTGCTGGTTTGCAGCCCGAAGACATAGACATCATCGTCTGCGCGACCACAACGCCCGACCAGATAATGCCATCGACCGGCGCTTTGATTCAGGCGCAGCTCGGCGCGACGAACGCGGCGGGAATGGATATTTTTGCGGCTTGTTCCGGGTTTTTATACGGAATCACGATGGTCGAATCAATGATTCGCACCGGACAAGTGCGTAATGCGGTCGTTATCGGCGCAGAAGTTTTAACGAAATACGTTGATTACACAGACCGCTCGACGTGCGTCATTTTCGGTGACGGCGCGGGCGCCGCTGTGCTTGCGCCGGTCGAAGAAGGAAAAGGAATTTTAGCGACGAAAATTCGTTCGGACGGTCGTTACGAAGAAGCTCTTTACGCGCCCGGCGGCGGAACGAAGCTCGGCAGTTCTTACAAAACGATCGACAACGGCGATCATTTTTTCAAAATGAAAGGCAACGAGCTTTTCAAAGTCGCCGTGCGCTCGATGGCTGATATTTCGGCGGAAATGCTGGCAAAAGCCGGTTACACGGTTGATGAAATTGATTTGGTCGTTCCGCATCAGGCGAATCAACGCATTACGGACGCGGTTGCCGGAAGGCTCGGCGTGCCCGAAGAAAAAGTTTATTCAAACATAGCCGAACACGGAAATACTTCGTCGGCTTCGATTCCGATTGCGCTCGACGAATGTTTGCAGTCCGGCAAAATAAAATCCGGCGATCTGGTTTTGCTGACGGCATTCGGCGGCGGCGCGACTTGGGGCGCGACGGTTATAAGATTTTAGTTCAAGATTCAAAGTTTTCTTCTTGAATCTTGAATTATGAATAATATGATTGCTTACATATTTCCGGGACAAGGCTCGCAAGCCGTCGGAATGGGCAAAGATTTATACGATAATTTCGCCGCCGCGCGCGAGGTTTTTCAAGAGGCGGACGAAGCGCTCGGATTTTCGCTTTCAGAAATGTGCTTTGCCGGAGCGGCTGAAGATTTAGCTTTGACGGCGAACACGCAGCCCGCGATTTTGACGACTTCGATTGCAGCGTTTCGCGCAATGGAATCCGAAGGCTTTGCTCAACCGGATTATGTCGCCGGACACAGTTTGGGTGAGTATTCGGCTTTGGTCGCGGCTGACGCGCTCGACTTTTCGGACGCAGTGAAAGTTGTCAGAAAACGCGGAACTTATATGCAGCAAGCGGTTCCGGTCGGCGTCGGCGCGATGGCGGCAATATTAGGTTTGCCGGTCGAAACAGTGGAAATTGCCTGCGCGGACGCGTCGAACGGTGAAATTTGCTCGCCCGCGAATATTAATTCTCCGGCGCAAATCGTTATTGCCGGAAACGCGGCGGCGGTTGACCGCGCAATTGAAATATTAAAGGAACGCGGCGCAAAGCGTGCAATCAAACTTAATGTTTCCGCGCCGTTTCACTGCGATTTGATGTTGCCTGCGCAGGATAAACTGGCAGTTGATTTAGCAGAGATTGATTTTCGAGATTTGAAGTTTCCGATCATGGAAAACGTTTCCGCCGAAGCGAATACGAGCGGCGAGCGAGCGAGAATAGCTTTAACGGAGCAGGTTTCGTCGCCGGTTTTGTGGGCGCAGACGATTGAAAATTTAATTAACGAAGGCGTTGAAACGTTCGTCGAAGTCGGCGCGGGAAAAGTTTTGTCGGGTTTGGTGCGGCAGATAAATCGTGACGTTCGGTGTTTGAACGTTGAAACGACGGAAAGTTTGAGAAATACATTACAATCTTTATAGAATATAAAAACAGGAGAAAAAAATGTCAGAAGTTCAGGATAAAATTAAACAGATTATCGTTGACGAATTAGGAGTCGACGAAGCGGAAGTAACGGAAAACGCGCGCTTTATCGAAGATTTAGGCGCGGATTCGCTCGATTTGGTCGAACTCGTGATGCGTTTTGAAGAGGAATTCGACATCGAAATTCCGGATGAAGACGCCGAAAAAATTCAAAGCGTGCGCGATGCCTACGCTTACGTCGAACAGCACAAACAGGCTTAATATTAGTGGTAAGTGGTAAATGGTAAGTTATAAGTGAAAGAGAAATACTCTTTTCTTAATACTTTCTGTTTACCACTTACCATTTACCACTTTAAATATATGAAACGTCGTGTAGTAGTTACGGGACTCGGATTGGTTACGCCGTGCGGCAATGATGTCGCTTCGACTTGGGCGGCGATGTTGCGCGGCGAGAGCGGCGCGGACTACATCAAAAAGTTCGACACGGAAAAATTCTCGATCAAATTCGCGTGCGAAGTCAAAAATTTCGATCCGCTCAACTTTCTCGAAAAAAAAGAAGCCCGACGAATGGGCGCGTTCACGCATTTCGCCATCGCCGCGTCTGACGAAGCGATCAAGCACAGCGGTCTGAAAATTGATGACTCGAATGCTGAAATGATCGGCACATACATCAGTTCGGGCATCGGCGATTTTTGGGCAATCGAGCGCGAACACGATAAATTGCTCGCCGGCGGTCCCGACCGCGTTTCGCCTTTTTTCATTCCGCAGTCAATCGTGAATCTTGCGGCGGGAAACGTTTCGATTCGTCACGGTTTGAAAGGACCTAACACGGCGACGGCGACTGCTTGTGCCGCAGGCGCTCACGCTATCGGTGACAGTTTTCGGATAATTGAGCGCGGCGACGCGGATGCGATGATCTGCGGCGGCGCGGAAAGCGCGATCACGCCGATGTCGGTCGCCGGTTTCGCTTCGATGCGCGCGCTTTCGACGCGCAATGACGAGCCGCAAAAAGCGTCGCGTCCGTTTGACGCCGAGCGCGACGGATTCGTCATCGGCGAAGGCGCTGGACTGATCGTTTTGGAAGAACTCGAGTATGCCAAAGCGCGCGGCGCAACGATTTACGCCGAAATCGCCGGTTACGGAATGAGCGGCGACGCTTTTCACATCACCGCGCCTGATGAAACCGGTTCAGGTCCGATGCGCGTTATGCAAAAGGCGATGAAGGACGCGGGAATCACGCCCGAACAAATCGGCTACGTTAACGCGCACGGAACTTCGACGCCGTATAACGATAAGTTTGAAACTTTGGCGATCAAGAAAACATTCGGCGAGCACGCTTATAAATTGGCTGTCAGCTCGACGAAATCAATGACAGGACACGCGCTCGGAGCGGCAGGCGGCATCGAAGCTGTTTTTTCTGTTTTAGCGCTGCACGAAAATGTTTTGCCGCCGACGATCAATTACGAATTTCCCGATTCGGAATGCGATCTCGACTATATCGCTAATGAGCCGCGGAATGCAGAAGTAGAATATGTTTTATCGAACAGTTTCGGCTTCGGCGGAACGAATGCGTGCTTGATATTTAAGCGGTTTTCGGAATAAATAAAAAGCGTTTTAGCTGTTTCGACAGATAGAGCGCTTTTTTATTGAATTATGAATGAATAGTCATTCATTTGCGTTGGAATTTATGACTGAAAAGATTTACAATAAATTTATCGAATAAAAAATATATGAAAATCATCGTTTTAATGAAACAGGTCGCCAACAAAGATGCGATCTTGCGCGTCAGCGGCGACGGAAAATGGATTGACGAATCAAATATTTCACATCAAACCAACGAATCTGACGGTTATGCGCTCGAAGAAGCGCTGCGATTGAAAGAAGCGAAAGGTGACGGTGAAGTCGTCGTTTGCACGCTCGGCGCGCAGTCGGCGAAAACGGTTTTAAAAGACGCTCTTGCTCGCGGCGCTGATCGAGCGATTCACATTGTCGCCGCCGAACCGAACAAACTTTCGCCGTTTCAAATCGCCAAAGCGATTGCCGACGCGATTCGCGATGAAAACGCCGATTTGGTTTTTACCGGTTTGCAGTCCGATGACGTCAGTTACGGGCAAACCGGCGTGATTCTTGCCGAACTTCTCGGCATTCCGCACGCGACGATTGTCATTGATATTGATCGCGCGAGTGCTGGAAACGGCAATTTACGACTCAAACGGGAACTCGAAAGCGGTTGGTATCAATGGTTTACATATCAATTGCCTGCTCTTTTAACAATTCAATCGGGAATTTCGCAGATTCGCTACGCCTCATTAAAAGGAATTATGGCGGCGAAGAAAAAAGAAATTCGCGATGTCGAATTAAATTTGGAAAACTATGCGTCGGCACAGAAAATCGAAAAAGTTTATTTGCCGCTTAAACTCAAACAAACGCAAATGCTCGGCAGCGGCGACGCGAAAAAAGGCGCGGTCGAACTGGTCGAAAAATTACGCTCGGAGGTTCGAGCTTTCTAATTTTGGATTTTTTGCTCCGAAGCCGAAAACCAAAAGCCAAACAATAAAAATATTATGAGCATTTTAGTATTCATCGAACACAAAGACTGCGTTTTGAACAAAGCATCGCTCGAAGCGATTGCTTCGGCGCAAGCCATCGCCAAAGATACGGGCGACAAAATCACCGCTGTTATTCCGTGCGACAAAGACTGCGCGCTCGCGGCGGAAATTTCGCAGTATAACGTCGAAAAAGTTATCGTCGCGAAAAACGATAAACTGCATCTTTACACTCCGGACGGTTACGCCGACGCGTGGGAACAGATAATCAAGCTAACGAATCCGAGCTACGTCGTGATGGCGCACACTTATCAGGTGCGCGATTTCGCGCCGAAAGTGGCGGCTCGATTCGGCAAGGAAGTCGTCGGCGACTGCATACGCTACACGCACGAAAGCGGCAAGCCGACGTTCACACGCCGCATTTTTCTCGGCAAACTCGACGCCGACGTAACTATTGAAGGCGACGCGCCGTATTTCGTCACTTTCCAATCGGGCGCGTATCGCGGCGACAACGCCGAAAAGGGAAGCGGAGCACAGACCGAAATCGTCGAGGTTGAAGTCAAAGATTTGCGGATGACGCCGGAAGAGCCGTTTCAGGAAACGAAGGCATCGGTTGATTTGTCGAAATCGAACATCATCGTCGCCGTCGGTCGCGGCATCAAATCGCAGGAAAATCTGGCGGTCGCGCAATCGCTTGCCGACGCGCTCGGCGCTGATTTAGCCGCTTCGCGCCCGATCTGCGATGCCGAATGGCTGCCGATTGACCGTCAAATCGGTTCATCCGGTCAAACCGTCGCGCCGAAAGTTTACATCGCTCTCGGCATTTCCGGCGCGATTCAACACATCGTCGGAATGAAAAATGCCGGAACGATCGTGGCTATCAACAAAGACGCCGAAGCACCTATTTTCGACATCGCCGATTACGGCATCGTCGGCGATTTGTTCGACGCCGTGCCGACTTTAGTTGAAGAAATCAAAAAGGCGAAAGGTTAAAATGCTGACAAATTAAAAAAAAGCGGGGTTTAACTTTAATCTCCGCTTTTTTTGTGCTTTTAATGTTAATCATAATTTACTGCTCAAGTTTTTGTTTGGCTTCGGCAATTCTTTTTTCCATATTTTCTTTGCCTTTCGGAAACATCTGCAAAAACTTATCGAAATCTGCCTGTGCTTCGGTATTTTTGCCGAGCATCAGATAAGCGATTCCGCGGTCAAGATATTTATTTCCTATATTCGGCATTATTTGGATTGATTTACTTAAATCGACAATGGCTCCGGAAAAGTCTCCGTTACCGATTTTAATTTTACCGCGCGTTTCGTAGCCGAAAAAGTCGGTCGGATCAAGACGCAAACCTTTTTCAACGGTCATCATGGCTTTGTCGTAATTTTTACGTTTTTCGTAATGCTGCGCGAGATTAATATAAGCCAAAGCTGTGTTTTTGGATTGTTCCATTTTCTCCGCCATTTTTTCCATCTGTTCCGGTGTCGGCATAGTTGACGTAGAAAACGGTTCGCCTTTGAAAATTACCGTGCTTTCCCCGATTTGGACGTTTTTATCCGATAACATTGGGAGATTTACGGAACTGGTAGCGGCAATTTCGCCTCTGTGATTAACCAGCTTTTTCCCGGAGTTTTCAAATGTGGTGATAAAATCTTCGAGAATCGAAATCGCTTTGTCCTCGTCTTTTCTGATTGCATAAATCGAAGATAATCCCACAAACGCTGATGCATAGTCAGGTCGAAGACCGATTGCGGCTTGATAGTCTTCAATCGCGCCTGCTTCGTCACCGGCTTGACGACGAATCATTGCTCGCTGACTGTAAACCTTTTCGTGTTTTTTGCCGTATGTGATCGCCGCATCTAAATCTTTCAAAATCAAGCCGAAATCCTGCTGCAAAATCATTCGTAATGAAGCTCGATCCTGATACAAATCGGCGTCATCGATTTTCAATGCGAGCGCTTTGTCGTAATCGCCGAACGCGCCGGCGAAATCGCCGGTCATTCGACGAATAGCGCCGCGTAATTTATATGATTCAAACAGATTCTTGTTTTTCGCGATGTCGCGATCTAGAACAGCAATTGCGCCGGAAAAATCTCCGCTACTCATCAGGTCGAACGCCTGTTTACTGGGTTGCGGTGGAGTCTGACCGATTAAATTGAGCGAACATAACGACAGCAGGAGGATTAAGATTAATTTGTTCATAAGTTTTTTAGACAGCAAAAGTTTCACGAAAAAGAATGTGAAATTCGAGGTATTTGGGTCAATTGATTAATAAAACTTGAACTTGAGAGCAGTTTTATTTTTGACCTGAAAAATTTTAATAAAATTTGGGAAACAAGGTCAAGTATTTCTCGGCTTTCTGTATTAATTAAAATGTGAACAAAGCAAATATGAAGATTTTTTGTGTGCGGCAACAACGGCGGATGTCTAAGAATCCACGATCAGACATCCGCCGTTTATTGAAATAAAATACTCGGTTAAATCGAGGCGGCAATCGCGTCGTCGAAAATTTCGAGCGCGACATCAACGTTTTCTTTGGTCAAAATCAGCGGCGGCGACCAGCGAATCGTAGAATTTCCGCAGCCTAAAATAATCAGCCCGCGATTGAAGCATTCCATTTCGATGCGGTCGCGCAGTTCGGGAGCGGCTTTGAGAGTTTCCTTGTTTTCGACGAATTCGACGCCAACCATCATTCCAAGTCCGCGCACATCGCCGATGCAGCCGTATTTGTCCTTTAGTTGATTCAATCCCAGCATTAAATAATCGCCGACAACGCGCGCGTTTTCGGTTAATCCGTTTTCGAGCAGTTCAATCGTTTTCAGCGCCGACGCGATGCATACCGGATTGCCGCCGAATGTGGAAGCGTGCGCGCCTTTGTGCCAGTCCATAATTTCGGCTTTGGCGACGCACGCGCCGATCGGCAAGCCCGAACCGATGCCTTTGGCGAGACACATTATATCGGGCGCGACGCCCGAATGCTCAATCGCAAACATTTTTCCGGTGCGTCCCATTCCGCTCTGCACTTCGTCAACGATCATCATAATGCCGTTTTCATCGCAAATGCGGCGGATTTCGCGCAGAAATTCCGGCGGCGCGGGAACGTAACCGCCTTCGCCCTGAACGGCTTCAACGACGATTCCGGCGACTTCTTCGGGCGGCGTCGTGGTTTTGAAAAGGCGATTTTCAATCCAATTAATGACGTCGCGCGACACGGTTTCCGCGTCGCTCGGCAAATCGTTGGCGAAATGTCGAAACGGATTCGGAAACGGGACGTGAACGACATCGAGCGCCTGACGACCGAAACCGGAACGCTGCGCTTTTTTTGATGAAGTCAGCGAAAGCGCGCCGAGCGTGCGACCGTGAAAAGAGCCGAAAAACGAGATGAATTTCTGGCGACGCGTGTGATACATCGCCAGTTTCAAAGCGGTTTCGACGGCTTCCGCGCCGGAATTGGCGAAATGCGTTTTCGTGTCGCCTTCAATCGGGCAGATTTCGTTCAGTTTTTTGCCCAAATCCGGCATCTGACGGTAATAATAATCGGTGCCGCACATATGAATCAGAGTCCGAGTTTGCTTGGTAATCGCTTCGACGATTTCCGGATGGCAATGTCCGGTCGAGCAGACGGCGACGCCCGCGTTGCAGTCTAAAAAGACGTTGCCGTCGGCGTCTTCGATCCATACGCCGTAGCCTTTTTCGGCGACTAATTTATAATCGGGGCGCGGGTAACTCGGCGTAACGTATTTCAGGTCGGCGGCGATAATTTCGCGCCCAATCGGTCCGGGAAGCTCGGTTTTAATAATTGGTTTTTGTAATTCTGTCGTCGGTGTCATTTTATTTTCTCCTTTGTTTTTAAATTAATTTTGGAAACGAACTTGAGAGGTTCGTCGGTTAAAATGTGAGTTAGAGAAAAGAAAAATTAGTCGCCTGCGAAAAGGTTCGGGCGAGAAATGTTTGGGCGAAGTTTGGCGATGCAGCGCGGCGTCATAAAGATTTATAACTTTAATATATCAGAGATTGAGCGAGAAACTCAAAAATTTTAGATAAAGCCCGAAAACTATGTTTTACATAATTCGCCGTGGTTATTAGACTTTAATTTATGGAAAGCAGAAAAAAATACACGAATCATCTAATTGAAGAAACTTCGCCTTACCTGCTTCAGCACGCGCATAATCCGGTCGAATGGTTCGCGTGGGGCGACGCGGCGTTTGAAAAAGCCAAGCGCGAAGACAAGCCGATTTTGCTCAGTATCGGTTATTCGGCGTGTCATTGGTGTCACGTGATGGAACGGGAATCGTTTGAAAACGAAGAAACCGCGGCGTTGATGAACGAGCATTTCGTCAACATCAAAGTTGATCTGGAAGAACGCCCGGACGTTGACCAGATTTATATGAATTTCGTGCAGATGACGACCGGAAGCGGCGGTTATCCGCTCAATGTTTTTTTAACGCCCGACAAACTGCCGTTTTTCGGCGGAACTTATTTTCCGCCGGTCAGCCGCCACAGAATGCCGAGTTTCCAGCAGATTTTACAGAGTCTCGCCGATGCGTGGATGAATCAGCGTGATGAGATTTTGGATTCCGCAAGCGAAATTCTCGGCGAAATCAGGCGAGTTGGTTTTGCCGATTCCGCAGATGAAAATCTTTCAACGCGGCTTCTCGACAGCGCTTTTCAAAAGTTTGAAAGCGATTTCGACCGCGTGAACGGCGGATTCGGCGGCGCGCCGAAATTTCCTCCAGCGATGAGTTTAGAATTTTTACTGCGTTATTTTTACCGGACGAAAAACGCGGCGGCGCTTGAAATGGCGGAAAAAACCTGCACGGAAATGGCGAAAGGCGGAATTTACGACCAGCTCGGCGGCGGATTTCATCGTTATACGGTAGACGCTGTTTGGCTCGTGCCGCATTTCGAGAAAATGCTTTATGACAATGCGCAGCTCGCCCGAAATTATCTGCATCTTTTTCAGATTACGAAAAACGAATTTTACAAACGCGTCTCAATTGAAACACTTGAATACGTGAAACGCGAAATGCTCGATGAGAACGGCGGATTTTACACGGCGCAAGACGCCGATTCGGAAGGCGTCGAAGGAAAGTTTTTCGTTTGGACGCCCGAAGAAATAGTTGAAATTTTGGGCGCGGAAAACGCACGCTTTTTCAATTTTGTTTTTGATGTCACGGAAAACGGGAATTTTGAAAGAAAAAATATTTTAAATGTCCGCAGCTCGCCGGAAATCGCCGCGCGGCAGATGGGAATCGAATTGGAAAAACTTGATGAAATCTTACATCGAAGCCGAAAATTGTTGTTCGAGGCGCGTGAAAAGCGAGTGAAACCTTTCCGCGACGAGAAAATTCTGACGGCTTGGAACGGTTTAATGCTGACTACGTTTGCCGAAGGCGCGGCTATTCTCGAATCCGAAGAATATTTACAAATCGCTCGAAAAAACGCCGATTTTACTTTAAAAAATTTGCAAAAAGACGATTATTTATTGCGAACCTACAAAGACGGGCGCGGTAAATTGAACGCGTATCTTGAAGATTACGCCAATTTCGCGGACGGATTAATCGAGCTTTTTCAGGTTTCCGGCGAAATAAAATATCTGGCTGAAGCAAAAAGGCTTGCCGATTTAATGATTGAGGAATTCTGGGATGAAACGAATGGCGGATTTTATTTTACGGCGTCGAATCACGAAGCGCTGCCGGTTCGCAGTAAAAATTTTTATGATAACGCGACGCCTTCGGGCAATTCGGTCGCGGCGGATGTTTTGCTGAAACTGACGAAATTATCGGGCGTTGAAACATATGAAAACTACGCCGTGACAATTTTGCTCTCGATTGCCGCACAAATCAAAAAATATCCGCAGGCGTTCGGTCGCATGCTTTCGGCGCTCGAATTTTATTTGAATCCGACAAAAGAAATCGTTATTTTGGGCGAAAAGGGAAATGAACTCGCAAGAGAAATCTGGCGCGAATTTATTCCGAATAAAGTTGTCGTTTTATCAGCGGAAGCAAATGCAAATGATGATTTGATTCCGCTTTTGCACGGCAGGAAATTGATTGACGGAAAGTCGACAGCTTACGTTTGCGAGAATTTCGTGTGTCAGAAGCCGGTAACGAGCGTTGAAGAGATGCGAACGCAAATTAGCTGAAAACGCAAAAGCCGATTCGGATTAAATCTTCTGTATGGCTTTTTTTAAACAAAACATTCAAAATAAAAAAGCGCGGTGTCGAAACATCGCGCTTTTTTATTTAGTATGGATAAAAACCAGACTACGGACGGTTGCTTGCGCCGCCGGCAGTGTTGCCTGCGCCTGTTCCGCCTGCGGTGTTGCCGGTTGTTCCGGTTCCACGGTTGGTGTTGCCGCCTGCAGTGTTACCACCAGCAGTATTGCCGCCGGTTGTTCCGGTGTTGCCCATGGTAGTGTTGCCGCCGGTTGTTCCGGTGTTGCCCATGGTAGTATTGCCGCCGGTTGTTCCGGTGTTGCCCATGGTAGTATTGCCGCCGGTTGTTCCGGTGTTGCCCATGGTAGTGTTGCCGCCCATCGTGTTCATGTTCGACATATTCGTAGCGTTTGTTCTGTTAGCGTTTGCGTTATTGGTTCCGGCGTCGCCTGCGCAAGCCATTCCCAGAGCGCCTAAAGCTAATACTCCTGAAAGAGCAATAATTTTTTTCATTTTATTTAAAAGTCTCCTGTCTTCTTCAAAGATTAATATCATTTACCGCAGACCGTGAAAAAAACACGGTCTTGTCCCATTCATTTAATTTTGGAACAAACGACAATATAAATTTCTCAATTGCTTTAGTCAACTCAAGAAACGATATAAAAAGGGTTTTCGATAAATTTTTTTGCAAAAACAGCGAAGACTTTTCCGCTTTTTTTGTCCAACACAAAGATAAAATTTCTGTATAATAAATGTTTGTTGTCCGGCAAAGCCCCGAGAACTTATCTTTGCCGACGAAAGTTACCTGCCAAAATTCAGTGTTAATAGGCATTTCAGGCAATTCCGCCAAAAGTATGAAGCAAACAAAACAAAACGCCGCGCGCCGAAAATTCGGCGATTTCGGCGCAGTCAATCTTACGATAATTGCCGCTTCGACCGGCGCTCTGCTGGCGACATTTTTGCTCGGTTTTGCCGATTTCGGATTTGTCGTTGAGATAATTGTTTTCGCGGCTATTCTCGTCATATATCTTTCGATCTGCGCGGCGGTTTATTTTCGCTCGAAAGCAAAATCAGGTGCTGCCGGAGCTGAAAATTCACCGGAATTCGGCGCGGAAATCGAAAACAGGCTGCGCGCGCTCGAAGAAGCGAGCGAGTTTTTCGGCGCGTCGCTGAAACCTGCCGACATGTTTCGCCTGATCGCGAGCCGCGTTAACGAATTGCTGCCTTTTGCAATTTGCATTTTGTTCAGTGATTTAGAAAATCAGGGAAAATTGAAAGTCGAATTTGCCGCCGGCATCAACGCGTCAGAATGGAAAAGCGTCGAAATAGAATCGAAAAAAGGCATTGCGGGAAAAGCGTTCGGCAGTAAACAGATAGAATACGACGAAAATCTTTCGCTTGAAAAAACGGCAGTTCCGAACGCGCTTTTGTCGCATTTCCAATCCGCCGCCGCCGTTCCGCTAGTTCGCGCCAACGAAGTTTTCGCGGTTTTTCAGATTTATTTTATTAATAAAAAACGATTTGATGACGTTGAGCGAGCGCTGCTCGAATCCGTCGGCGAACGAATCGCGCCGCTGATGGCGAGTTCGATGTCCTTTGAAAGCAGTTTGTCGAACGCTTTGACCGACGCGCTGACGAATTTGCCGAATCAGCGGGCGTTTTTTCTGGTACTGGAAAATCAAATCGCCGAATCGGCGCGGTATCAATCCGAACGAGCGCTTTCGATACTGGCGATGGACATCAAGAATTTCGACGAACTGAATCGCAAATTCGGACACGCGACCGCCGACCGCATTCTCGCGTTTGCCGGTGTAAACATCAAAATGCAGCTTCGCCAAATGGATTTTCTAGCGCGTGCGGGCAGCGACGAATTCCTCGCCGTTTTGCCGACTGCCGCGGAAAACGTCGCCGCAGAAATCATCGAGCGCATCGAACGCGTGTTCGCCGAGAAATATTTCGATATTGACGAGAGAGAAAAAGTTTTCGTCAAATTGAATTTCGGAGCGGCGACTTTCGGTCGGGACGGCGAAACCGCGCCGCAGCTTTTGAAAACCGCGGTTTTGCGAAAACAACAAAGCAAATCCGAAGAACCGGGCAAAATTTTGTGGTTTCCGAAAGAGATCGTCAGTTAATCAAATAATCGGGAAACAAACAATCGAAGATAATAGGGTTATTTATAATCATTAATTAGCGTTCAATTTTTTGACACAAATTCAAAAAATTGTATGAAAATACAGATGTAAGACTTCAGAAAAGTTTTCTGAATTTTTTAGCGAAAAACGATATAAAATAAAACTTTTTCGCTCGACCGACGTTAAACTTTTGGAAGAACAAAAAGCGCGGGTCAAATTATGCTTTCCGGAACCAAACTCGGACGATATCAAATCAAGGAAAAAATCGGCGCGGGCGGAATGGGCGAAGTTTATCTGGCAAACGATGAACGACTCGACCGCAGCGTCGCGCTGAAAGTTTTGCTGCCGGAATTTTGCTGCGACGCCGACCGCGTGCAAAGATTCAAGCTCGAAGCGAAAGCCGCTTCGGCGCTCAATCATCCGAGTATTATCACGATTCACGAGATCGGCGAGGAAAACGACCGACTCTATATCGCCACTGAATTCGTCGACGGCGAAACTTTGCGCGAAATAATTGAAAACGGTGAACTTTCCTTGCCGGAAACGATAAAAATCGCCGAACAAATCGCTGATGCTTTAGCCGTCGCGCACGAAGCCGGAATCGTTCATCGCGATATTAAGCCGGAAAACCTGATGATCCGGCGCGACGGTTACGTTAAAATTCTCGATTTCGGATTAGCGAAACCGATTTTTTTGTCGAAAACGTCGGGCACGGAAGATTTGACCGTGCAGATGGTCAAAACGCAGCCGGGAATGGTGATGGGCAGCGTTCGTTATATGTCGCCGGAACAGGCGCGCGGTAAACCGACTGACGGGCGTACTGATGTGTGGAGTCTGGGCGTCGTATTATATGAAATGCTGACGGGCACGAATCCTTTTGAAGGCGAAACTATCAGCGATTCACTCGCCGCTTTGATTCACGTCGAACCGCAGCCCCTTGAAGACATTCCCGAAGAATTGCAGCGCATTGTTCGTAAGGCTCTGCGAAAAAACGCTGCCGAACGATACCAGAGCATTAAAGATTTCGCGCTCGATTTAAAGGATTTGCGTGTTCAGATGGAGCGCGATTCAGCGGAAATTCACATTAGCCGCCCGACAAAGACGACTTCTGTTAAGCGTCATTCGACGAGCGAAAACGCCACTTTGATTCATCGAACCAGTTCGGCAACAAACGCGATCGGCGGACGCGACACCGATTGGACGAAAACGCAGGTTCATTCGGTTTCGACGGAAAAAAAATCGCCCAGATTTTTGCCGCTCGGTTTGCTTGCCGCTTTTGTTATTTTGGTTTTCGGTTCGGTTTATTTTCTGTCGAATTTATTCATCGGCAGCGCGCCCAAATTCGAAGCGATTCAAGTTTCGCGTTTGACGGAAACCGGCAACGCGCATCAGGCGGCGATTGCGCCCGACGGAAAGCTCGTTTCGTTTGTCAATATTCAGAACGGGCGGCAAAGTCTCATCGTTCGCCAGGCGGCAACGGGCAGCGCGGTTGAAATTGTTCCGGCAAACGGCGATTCTCTGCTGCAGCCTACTTTTTCGCCCGACGGCGATTACATTTTTTACGTTTCCGCCAATAAAGGCATCGGCACGCTTTACCAGATTTCGGCGCTCGGCGGCGAGCGAAAAAAACTCGTCCACGATATTGATTCGAACGTGACTTTTGCGCCCGACGGAAAAAAACTGGCGTTCTTCCGGCATAATCCGAACGAAGGCGGCGATACTATTTTTATCGTTAACAGCGACGGCTCGGATTTACAGCCGCTTATTGAGACAAAGGAAATCGGATTCGACAAATTCACAGGCATTGACTGGTCGCCCGACGGCGAGCGAATGTTGATCGGCGTTTCCAGAAACGCGAGCGATTCGCCGAAAAAAGTACAGATTGCAACCGTCGAAATCAAAGACAAACAATTCAGATTGCTGAACGGTAACAGCTGGCAGACGGCAAATTCGTTCGATTGGCTGAAAGATAATTCCGGCATCGTTTTTCTCGGCAAGCCGAGTATGAGCGACACGCAGCAAATCTGGCGAATGGATTTTCCCGGCGGCGAAGCGCATCAAATCACGACCGACACGAGCGATTATGCGAGTCTCAGTCTCGCCGCCGATACGAATGCGATTATTACGACGAAAGCCGATTTGATTTCGAGTTTTTGGTCTTTGCTGCCGAAAACCAATGAACTCAAACAGTTAAGCGGCGACAGCAAAACTCTCATCGCGCAATACGGAATTTCCTACGCGCCGAACGGAAAACTTTTCTACGCCAGAAAAACCGGCGAAGAAGTTAATATTTATTCGATGAACGAAGACGGCAGCGGCGAAAAGCAAATTACTTCAGGCGCGAAAACCAATTACGAGCCGGTCGCCACACCCGACGGCAGATACGTCGTTTTTTCTTCGAATCGGAACGGCGCTTTTAATCTTTGGCGAATTGATGCTGATGGAAACAATCCGGTTCGTTTGACCGACACGCAAAACGCGTACGATTCGCAAATTGACGTAATGCCCGACAGTAAAACCGTTTTGTTCACGCGTCAAAGCAGCGACGGCGGCAAAACGAGCTTGATGAAAGTTTCGATTGACGGCGGCGAGGCGGCAGCGCTGATTCCAGACAGCGCGGCATCAGATTTGATGCCGCGCGTCACGCCGGACGGCAAACGAATAGCTTTTCAAACTTTTCACTATGATAAAGACACATCCAGATTTCATACGGCACTGAAAATCGCCGAACTCGGCGAAAATCAAACCGTCCAATCGAGCGAGGAAATCGAATTCGGTCTGCATCACCCGATTGACTGGACGACCGACGGAACAGCGCTGAATTATATCAACCGCAGCAGCACTGACAATGTTTGGAGTCTTTCGCCGAAAACGAAAAAGGAAACGCCCCTGACAACGTTTAATTCCGGCAATATTATGGCTTTCACCTGGTCGAGCGACGGCAAAAAACTTTTTATCGTGCGCGGAATTTATAACAGCGATTTGGTTTTGATTAAAGACGGCACGAAAATTTAATAGATAAAAATGAAATTTGGAAACGTTGGCGATGTTTAAACTCTGATAATGTTTGAACACCGCCTTTTTCGCGCTTTTAATTACCGACTGTGTGTTAAATTATTAAAATTATGGCGAATATTACATTTTACGGCGGCGTCGGAACGGTCACGGGTTCAAAATATCTGCTCGAATCGAACGGAAAAAAGGTTTTGGTTGACTGCGGACTTTTTCAAGGATTCAAAGAACTGCGCGAGCGAAACTGGCAGACGCCGCAGTTCGATCCGGCGGAGATTGACGCGGTGATTATCACGCACGCGCACATTGATCACACCGGATATTTGCCGAGACTGGTTAGATTGGGTTTTCGAGGAAAAGTTTTCACCTCGAGCGCGACATGCGATTTGCTGAAAATCCTTTTGCCGGATTCAGGCAGACTTCAGCAGGAAGACGCCGATTACCGCAACCGCCATAATTTGACTTCGCACGCGCCCGCGCTGCCGCTTTACGATGAAGACGACGCGAATAACGCTCTGGAATTGCTCGAAGGCGTGCCGAACGACGGCGAAGCGCACGAGATTTGCGACGGTTTCAAAGCGAGTTTTATGGTTGCCGGTCACATTATCGGCGCGAGTCTGGTTTTGGTCGAAATGGAAAACGCCAGCGCGTCGGGCGAATCGATAAAGTTTCTGTTTTCAGGCGATTTGGGACATTATGACCAACCGATAGTGAAAGATCCGGCGACGCCGCCCGAGTGCGATTATTTGATGTGCGAATCAACTTACGGCAACCGCCTGCACGGCGAAGTTTCTTCCGATGTACAGCTCGCGCGAATCATTAACGAAGCCGCCGAACGCAACGCGCCTATTTTGATACCGGCTTTCGCCGTCGGACGGACGCAGGAAATTCTTTATTTAATCAGAGAATTGGAAGACGCAAAGAAAATTCCTAGTTTGCCGGTCATTGTTGATTCGCCGATGGCAGCAAGAGCGACGCAGGTTTACAGCCGTTTTACTGCCGAACACGATGAAGAATACGCCTCGATTCTGGCGAAAAAACAGCATCCGCTGCGTCCTGATTGGCTGAAAACGACTTCAACTCGACAGGAGTCGAAACAGCTCAACGAAATGCGCGGCGCGAGAATCATTATCTCGGCTTCGGGAATGATGACCGGCGGGCGCGTTATGCACCACGCGATGCGCATTTTGCCCGACGAAAACGCGACCGTTGTGTTTGTCGGATTTCAAGCGGCGGGGACGACCGGACGAAAGATTCAGGACGGCGAAAGAGAAGTAAAGATTATGAAAAACTGGATTCCGGTGCGCTGTCACGTCGAACGTGTGGAAGGATTTTCCGCGCACGCCGATTGGAAAGCCGTTCTGCGTTGGCTCGAAGGTTTGCCGAACAAGCCGAAAACCGTTTTCACGACGCACGGCGAACCCGACGCGGCAGAAGCGATGGCGGAACATATCTGCGAAAGATTCGGTTGGACGGTTCGTGTTCCGCAATACGAAGAAAACATTGAATTAAAATAAACAAAGCGAAAAATAAAGCCTGCGCCGTCCGTATTGACGACCGCAAGCTTTGCACTGACATACGCAACCGTTACACTGACGACTGCCGCGGGTACACTGGCATACGCGGGCATTACAATGGCGACCGCAACGGTTACACTCGCAACAGAAATCTTTGCACTGGTGACCGCAGCAGTTACAATGGTGACCGCAACTGTCGCACTCCTGACCGCGATTGTTACTTTGGCAACAGTAAAGCGTTCAAAAACACAGCGAAGCCGCAATTAACGAATTACTCGTAACGCAAACATTCAATCGGGTCAAGTTTCGACGCTTTGCGCGCCGGAAGAACTCCGAAAATCAAACCGACGCCGACCGAAACGGTCAAGCCCATAATCACCGCCCACAGCGGAATAGAAGCCGGAATGCTCGGAATCAAAAGCATAATCAGATTGCTGATACCGATTGCCAAAGTGACGCCGATTAAGCCGCCGAAAAATGTCAAAATCATCGCTTCGAGCAAAAATTGCATAACGATGGCTTTTTTCGTTGCGCCGATGGCTTTGCGAATGCCGATTTCTTTCGTTCTTTCCGTGACGGAAACAAGCATAATGTTCATCACGCCGATGCCGCCGACGAGCAAACCCAAACTCGAAATCGCAATCGCGATCAAACCGACCATCGCCGTGATCGAATCGAATTGCTCGATAAATTTGTCGGCGGTTTTGATGTCGAAATTGTTCGGCGCGTCGAAAGCAACCTGGCGGCGCTGACGCAAAATGTCTTCGGATTCGATTAAAGCCTGCTGAACCTGATTTTCTTTGGCTTTGATAATATGCAGCAGATAATTACGCTGCGGCGCGACTTTGCGGGCGGTTCTGAACGGTAGAAATACTTTCTGATCTTCTTCGTTTTCGCCGAAAAAACCGGCTTTTCGTTTTTCCAGAACGCCGATGATTTCCCACATTTGACCGTTCATCCGCACTTCTTTGCCGACGATGTTGCCCGTTTGTCCGGGAAAAAGCGCGTCCGCCGCGTCAACGCCGATAACCAGAACGCTGCGTCTTTGCGCGTCATCGGCTTCGGTGATAAAACGTCCTTCGCGCAGAGTGAGATTCGCGATGCGCTCGTAATTGGCGGAAACGCCGTCGCAGCTTGCCCAACGGTAATTTTTGCCGTTGTAAGTGATGTTATCATCGAAACTCGGACCGAAATTGCCGATTCCCGGCGCGACGAGCGCAATGTCTTCGACGGCGGACGAATTTGCCAGAATTGCTTCGGCGTCCTCGACCGTCAAAGGTTTGCGTGAGCGTTCCGAGCGGTCGCCGCCGCCGAATCCGGTCGAAAGATGAAACGCATAAATATTATTCGTGCCGTAATCTTCAATCGTCTGCACGATAGATTGACGCATTCCGGTCAAAATCGAAGCGACGACGATTGCCGTCATCACGCCGACGACGATGCCGAGAACGGTTAGAAAACTGCGGAATTTGTTAGCGCGAATACTGTCGAACGCCATTTTCATGATTTCGTGCGGAATAAAATTCGGCAGACGCATTGTTTTTTCTCCTAAATCTGTTCTATTCCTTTAGTTTTTCGTGAGCGCGATAATCGGATCAAGCTTAGCAGCTTTCCACGCCGGATAAATTCCCGCGACGACTCCTATGATGCTTGAAACAGCAACTGACAAAACGATGTAAAAAGGCGTGATCGTCATCGTTATTCCCGCCAAAAACGTAATTAAAAGCGTTGCGCCGGTAGCGAGTAATAAACCCAAAATTCCGCCAACTATGCAGAGTGAAGCGGATTCGATTAAAAATTGCAGCAGAATTTGCTTTTTCGTCGCGCCGAGCGCTTTTCGCAAACCGACTTCAAAAGTTCGCTCGGTAACGGAAACGAGCATAATATTCATAACGACAATGCCGCCAACAATCAATGTAATCAGCGTAATCGGCACGACGACCGCCGCGATGCTCGCGGTGAATTGGTCAATTTGCCCGCCGATCTCTTCGGTGTTGACGAGTCCGAAATCGTCGTCCTCGCTTCCGAAAAGCTGGCGTTTGTTGCGCATAATCGTGCGGGCTTCTTCGAGCGCGGTTTGAAAAGTTTCTTTTTTAAGTGTTTTGCCGTGAATTTGGATGCCGTCGCCGCCGCTTCCGAATAGCTGCAGATGAAGCGTAACCGGAATGTAGATGTGTCGATCCTGCGAACCACCCATAAACGAGCCGCGTTTTTCTTCCATACCGACGATTTGCAGCGACATTCCGCGCACTTTGATCGTTTGCCCGATCGGGTCGCGGTCTGGAAAAAACTTTTCCTGCACGTCCGCGCCGATAACGGCGACACGCGCCGAACGCGTAACTTCGTCGTTACTGATAAAACGTCCGAGCGCAATCGTTTTGTCTTCGATTTGCTCCATATTCGCCGTTACGCCCATAATACGCGTCGAAGGCATTTCGATTCCGTTCTGGCTCAAGTCCGTTCCGCCGCCTTTTCCCGCGCCGATTTCCGAACACGACTGGCAATTCGCTTTCAAATATTCGTATTCATCCCACGTTACTTTTTTGTTGCGGCGATTAGCGCGTTCAAATTCCTCATCGGTTCTGTTGCCGGAGTTAGCCATTCGCGCGATCATAAAGTGATTCGTGCCCAGAACTTTTCCGATTTTTTCGGTCACGTAAGAATTTAGCCCGCTGATCGAAGCGCCGACGACGACGACCGACGCGACGCCGATGATAATGCCGATCAAAGTTAAAAAGGCGCGTAGTTTGTGCTCGAAAATTGATTTGACGGCAATCAGAAAGGCGTCAATGTAAAAGGAATATAACTGCTTCATAAATCAGAACTCCGAAAATTTAACGGCACGGTTTGAAAGCCGAAAAAGACGGCGATGAAACAAAGAATTAAATAATAAATAAAGGCGCGGAAGCCCAAGCAGTGTTACAAACGATGATTTTCCGCAGAATGTTTCGAGAAAAGTTTGCTTTCGTGAATTTGCATTGAAAAACGTCGCTCGTGTTATACTTTTCCATTGTTTTATTCAGCATAAATTTTAGGAGTAAACTATTTTGAGCGTTTTAGTTGACAAAAACACGCGCCTGATTGTGCAGGGCATTACCGGAAAGGAAGGAACTTTTCACACGCAGCAAATGATCGAATACGGCACGAATGTCGTTGGCGGCGTTACGCCCGGCAAAGGCGGCACGACGCACGAAAACGTTCCGGTTTTCAACACGGTCGCCGACGCGGTCAAAGAAACCGGCGCGAACGCTTCGGTCATTTACGTTCCGCCGCCGTTCGCCGCCGACGCGATTATGGAAGCAGCGGAAGCGGGAATTCCGCTCGTCGTCTGCATCACCGAAGGCATTCCGGTTGCCGATATGGTCAAGGTCAAAGAATATTTAAGCGATAAAAACACCACAATGATCGGACCGAATTGTCCGGGAATCATCTCGCCCGGCAAATGCAAAATCGGCATTATGCCCGGACACATTCACAAAGAAGGTCGCATCGGCGTCGTTTCGCGTTCGGGAACACTAACGTATGAAGCCGTCGGACAATTGACCGCTTTAGGCTTGGGACAATCTACCGCCATCGGCATCGGCGGCGACCCGATCATCGGCACGAATCACACCGACGCGCTCAAACTTTTTCAAGAAGACGACGAAACTGATGCGATTATTATGATCGGCGAAATCGGCGGAACGGCTGAAGAAGACGCCGCCGCATACGCGAAGGACAATGTAACTAAACCGATTGTCGCCTTCATCGCCGGACAAACGGCGCCGCCGGGACGCCGAATGGGACACGCCGGAGCGATTATTTCGGGCGGAAAAGGAACAGCCGCCGAAAAAATGAAAGCGCTGACCGAAGCCGGAATCAAAGTCGTTGAATCGCCCGCCGACATCGGCAAAGCAATTCAGGAACTTCTCGGAACAAAAGCATCTGCTTGATTTTGCGGTAAATCAAACTTGATTGAAAACATCTTGGTTGAGGTTAAATTGAATACTATGAAAAAAAAATACTTGTATTTATTTCTTATTCTTTTTATTGGCGTTGATGTTGCCGGACAGGGATTGCATTATTTTATTGCGGGCAAACATTACTACAATACTGATTTGCGAAACTATGCCGTCATCGGACAAATTATTCTGGGAATGGCGGCTTTCGCTTACGGGATTTGGTATTACAAAAAGCCTGCGATGAAAATGCAATAATGAAATTCTCGCATTCGTTCCGCATCGCCGCCAAAGATATTGACGCGCAAAAACACGTCAATAACGTCGCGTATGTGCGCTGGATTCAAGATGTCGCCGTCGCGCACTGGCTTTCGATTACAAACGAACAAATCCGCGCCAAATATACTTGGATTGTTCTGCGTCACGAAATTGATTACAAAAAGCAGGCGTTCGAGAGCGAAGAAATTACTGTCAAAACCTGGGTCGGCGAACCGACGCGAATTTCTTGGGAAAGATTCACGGAAATAAAACGCGGCGAAGATTTATTAGTCAATGCGAGAAGCGTTTGGTGCTTGATTGACCGCGAAACATCGAAACCGGCGCGCATTACATCGGAGTTGAAAGAATTATTTCAATGAGGTGAATATGAAAATTTTGCGGGTTTTAGTTTTGATTTTCGGTTTAGTTGTTTTTGCAAACGGTCAAAAAAACATTTCGACATCGGTTTTAACTGGCAATGTTTTTGACTAAATTGGTGACGTTCTCCCAAACGCGAAAATTGTTGTAACAAATCAAAAAGGTGAGAGTTTTGAAACTGTGACTGATGAAAACGGTAGTTACAAAATTGAACTGCCTGTAACAATATATCAAGGTAATTTTGACATCCGAAAATTACCAATAACTAAGTATAAAGTAAGATTTGAGAGCTGAGGTTTTAAGTTTTTGGAGATTGCGGAATTCAACTTTGTTCATAACAAATCAAGAAAAATGCAATTAGATGTTGCTTTGGAAGTCGGAATTCACTGAAGAAACTTTCAAACACTAAATAAATATAAAGAGGAAAATAATAAACAATGAGCAATTTAACATTCGGAATTATCAAGCCCGACGCGGTGGCGAAAGGGCATACGGGGAAAATTATTGACAAGATTTTGTCGAGCGGCTTTCAGATTCGTGGGATGAAATTGATTCATCAGTCGAAAAAGCAGTCGGAAGGCTTTTACGCAGTTCACGCCGAACGTCCGTTTTTTGGCGAATTGACGGAATTTATGTCGAGCGGTCCGTGCGTCGTTTTGGCGCTTGAAAAAGAAAACGCCGTTAAATCGTGGCGCGATTTGATGGGCGCGACGAATCCGGCGGAAGCGGCGGAAGGAACTTTGCGCAAGGAATTTGCCGGTTCGATCGGCGAAAACGCGGTTCACGGTTCGGATTCCGATGAAAACGCGGCGATTGAGATTTCCTATTTCTTCAGCAAACTTGAATTAGTTTAAACATCGGCGTATAAAGTTGACGGGAAAAGTTGACAGATAACTGCAGGAAGTTCCAGATAGTTGCCAGAAAGTTTAAAGACAATTCTTCTAACGATCTGGAACTTCCTGTTAACTCTACAACTTTCTGTCAACTTAGATTAAGGATGAATAATTTATGAAAAAATGCCCTAACTGCGAAAGGACTTTTGACGACGCGATGAAGTTTTGCCAGACGGACGGAACACCGTTGGTTGCGGTCGCTGAAAATGCCGTGCCGGATGACGTGTATAAAACAACCGTCGGTCGTCAGGAAGATATTGCCGCCGCAATTCAGCCCGACCCGTTCAAAACGATGATCGGCGGCTCGTTCAACAAAGACGAATCGGGCGACCTTTTGCAGATTCCCGACAATTCAGATCCGTTAAAAACGATGTACGCGACGGACGAGGAAATGAAAAGGGAAATGGCGGCGCACAAACCGGCAAATGAAGGCGTCGTTGAAATCGCGCCGCTCGCCGACGATTTGCCGTCCGAAACACCGGATCGAGCAAACGATTCATTATTGCAAACGCCCGCGCCGCCCCGTTTTGATGAACCTGATTTAAGTCCGCCGAGCTTTGGCGAACCGCAGTCAACGCCTTCGGCAGATTATTCTTCCACAGATTATTCGGCTGGTAATGTGCCGAAGCCGCCCGATTCATTCGGTGAAATTTCCGCGCCGAACGTTCCGTCTCCATTTTCTCCATTTGAAGATAAAACCGCGATTATTGATTCTAAAAATCCGTTCGACAGCAAACCGTATACTTCACCGAACTCCGCGATTCCTTCGCCGTTCAACGAATCACGTCCGACTTCTTACGACCCGCCTTCGACGCCGCTGCCGACTTATAAAGAACCCGAACCGTTCGCCGACGCACCGCGCAGCGATCCGTTCAATCAGCCGATATACGCGCAGCCGCTCGAACAAAATCAGCCGCTTCAACCGGCAGAGTGGACGCCGCCGCCCGCGCCCGAAGCAAACTGGCAGAATCAGTCAATCGGCGCAAACACGCCGTTTCAGCCGCCCGCAGCGGGAGCAGGACAGAATAATACGTTGTCTATTATTTCTTTAGTGTTGGGAATTCTCAGCATTCCGTGCTGCGGTTTTGTTATTTTCGGCATCGGCGCGGCAGTAACCGGATTTTTGGCGAAAAAGAAAGCAGATCAAAATCCTGAACTTTACGGCGGAAGAGGAATGGCGCTCGCCGGGATGATTATCGGTATAATCACCGCCGTTATCGGTTTAATTTTAACGGTTTTACAAATATTTTTCGGCGCTTTAGGTGCTTTAGGAAATACGTAAATGTTTTTTTATAACTAAATGCCGAAAGAGTTTGCCCGCTTTTCACAAGGCGGGCTTTTCAAGTTATAATAAAGATAGAATTTACAACAAAAAAATATGTCAATTATCACTGATGTTATTCAATCAACCGTTGCCGTTCTTAAAGGAATGCGGCGCACGATGGCGGAAATTCCCAGAGAAAAATGGACGGTGCAATATCCGGACGACCCGATTACCGTTCAGCCGCGTTATCGCGGAATGCACCTTTTGCACGTTGACGAAAACGGCAAGGAAAAATGCGTCGCCTGTTATTTGTGCGCGGCGGCTTGCCCGTCCGACTGCATTTATATTGAAGCCGAAGACGATCCGCGCCCGTATGAAGAACGCGTCGGGCGAGACGAACGCTTTGCCAGAGTTTACAACATCGATTATAACCGCTGTATTTTCTGCGGTTTCTGCGTCGAAGCGTGTCCGAAAGATGCGATTACGCACGGTTATAATTTTGAAATCTCGGTTTACAATCGCTCGGATTTGCTCAAAACCAAAGACGATTTGCTGATTACCAAACAAAAGCAATCGAAAAATTATCGCGTCGCGCTGTCGAGCGAAGACGTGGATTCGGAATACAAAGAAGTTTAAGAAGTTAACAGAAAGTTGCAGGTAGTTCCAGATAGTTGCAGAAAGTAAAAAGACAATTCTTTTCTTCCAATTATCCGGCACTTTCTGTCAACTACCTACAACTTTCTGTTAACTTTTCCCGTCATGAAATGCAGAACCTTCAAAATTAAACTTTCCGGCGAAGAGAATCATTTTGCGGAAACTGAATTTAATAAGTTTCTTGCATCTGCTGTCATTAAAAAGTCTTTTGCCGAAATTGTCGGCGGCGAATACTGGTCAATTCTTGTTTTTTATGAGGAAACCGACTCGTCTGTTCAAGATAATATTTTTCCTCAAACTTCCGTTATATCATCAAGTCAAATTTCCAAATCTCAAATTGAGAAATCAGTTTCCGAACCGGTTATTTTATCGCCGGGACAGGAAGTAAAATTTACCGCGCTTAAAAATTGGCGCAACGAGCGCGCGGCTTCTGACGGAGTTCCTCCATATCTAATTGCACAAAACGATTCGCTGATGCAGATTGCCGCCGACCGAATCGAAACGCTGGCAGATTTAATGAATATAAAAGGCTTCGGCGAAAAACGCGCCCAGAAATACGGCGAGGAAATTTTGCGTATTTTATCTGAATAAAAGTGTTGTATAATCAACGATTGTGGAAACTTCTGATTTGCCGCCGAGCAGAAAGGGCAGAAATTACGAGATAAAAGCAATGAGCTTACGCGATTTCGCCGGGCTGAAACGCGATGACGAGCGGCTCGATCCATTCGAGTTGGCGCGTTATGCCAAACTTTTAGTCGCTTCGTTCGAGCAAATCGAACCGTTTTTGTCCGAAGAATCTAAAGCGCAATTGCTGTTTGCCGGAAAAGACGCGTGGTCAGGCGGCGCTTGCTCGCAGGTTTTGCCGGACGGCAAAAAGTTGATTATTCTCAATCCGACGCACGGCGAAAACCGGCAGAACGCGACCTTAATGGAAGAAATCTGCCACGTTTTTCTCGGACATAAGCCGTCCCGACTGGCAATTGAAAATCAAAACAAACAAGGAAAAGTCGTCGCGCGCGATTACCATCAGGAAATCGAAGAAGAAGCGTATTCCGTTGGGGCGGCGGCGCTCGTTCCGTATTCGGCACTCAGAAAAATGGTCGAACGCGGTAAAACTTCGCGCGAAATCGCCCGTCATTTCAATGTCAGCCGCGAGTTGGTCGAATATCGAATGAAGGTTTCCCGGCTCTGGGAAGAATACAAAGTAAAGGTCGTAACCGGATGAGAGATTACGCCGAATATCCAACAATGACCGAATCCAAACAACAAAAATTCAAAGGCGCGGAGCTTTCGACGGTCGATAAACTCAGGCTGCTCCTCGACATCACGAAAACAATCAGCCGTTCGCTCGATTTGGACGAAGTTTTAAAGCTCGTGATGGACACGCTCGGCTCGGTTCTGCCGTATGATGCGGCGGGAATTTATTTGATGGAGACGAACGATAAGAACGAGTATATTTTCAAATCGAAAGCGATTCGCGGTTATGAGATTAGTTTCGATTTAGCCGAACCGCGCTTGCGACTCGGCGAAGGTTTTATCGGTTACGCCGCGCAAACCGGAAAATCGCTGATTTCAGGCGATGTTAATCAAGAACCGCATTATTTTTCAGCCAGAACCAGAACCAAATCCGAAATCGTCGCGCCGATTATTTCCAATGACAAAGTCATCGGCGTTTTCAATCTCGAAAGCGACGACCTCGATGCTTACGACGAGGACGATTTGTCCGTTCTTCAACTGCTGACTTCGCAAGTAGCGATTATCATCGAAAAAGTTCAGCTTCACGAACAGCTTATCGAGAAAAAAAGAATTCAGGCGCAGCTTGAAATCGCACGCCAAGTACAGCTTGAATTATTGCCTGATCGCGACCCGGAAATGCCGAATTTCGACATCAGCGCGTATATTTTTCCGGCTGAAGAGGTTTCCGGCGATTATTACGATTGGGTCAATATGTTTGACGACCAGATCGGCGTTGTCGTCGCCGATGCGGTTGGCAAGGGAATTCCCGCAGCGCTTTTGATGTCGTTTTTGCGCGCTTCTCTGCGTTCAGGCGTCCAAATCGGCTACGCGCCGCACATCGCGCTGGCGAAAGTCAGCAATCTTTTGTGGGATTCGGTCGAGGCGCATCAATTTATTACGGCAATTTACGGTATTTTAGACACGACGAATCGAACTTTTGTCTTTTCCAATGCCGGGCATAATCCGCCACTTTTGATCAAGCCGAGCGGCGAATTTCGCTACGTTGAATACGGCGACATGCCGCTCGGAATGTTTCGTGAAATGCGTTATCATCAGCATTTTATTCGATTTGAACAGGGACAGGTAATGCTGCTTTACACCGACGGAATCACCGAAGCTGCTGACGAGAAAGGCGAAGAATACGGCACGGAAAGACTGGCGAAAAAAGTTTTGGAATGTATTGATTTGCCCGCCAAAAAAATGATTGATCACATCCGCAAAGGCGTCGCGGATTTTACCGAACGCAAATTTCTCGACGATGACGGCACGCTTTTTATCGTCAAAGCGATTTAAAGGAAAAAGCGGAAGGCTTCAAATTTCTTTGAAAACCTTCCGCGTTCCTTCGGTTGTTGGATTTTATATAAAAACTATAAAAACTTTTTTTTGTGGAAATTAATGCGCTGTCAGCGAACCGTGAATAAAATCTCCGCCCGGTACAATCGTTGCTCGATAATCGCCGTAATTTATTTTTTCGTTTTCGGTTGAAAACGAATAAACGTCAAACCCGTAAGCGTCCAAAAAATCGGCTAAATCTAAGGAATTATCCAAATAAATAACTTCCTGAAAACCGAGTTCCCCGCGAATCTCAAGCAGTCGTTCAATAACTTCAAGCGGCGCGAAACATTTTACGGGATCGTGAAAAGTTGCCATTGCGTTGCCTCCTTGTCTATGTGCCTCGAAACTGCTCAGGCAAAATCTTTGATTACGCTCGCGGCTGAAAAGTTGTTCTTTTTTTTTACGTTTGCAGAAATGCGGGCATCAAATATACAGAACGCAAAAATCATTGCTTAATAAAAAGTAATTGTTTATGATTAAGACTAAAGTTCGATCTCAAGGAGTCAAAAAAATGAAACATATTTCCCTTCGTTTGCTGTCGTTTCTGATGCTCGGCGTTTTCGCCGTGTCGTTTGTCTCGGCTCAGGATAGACGCGTCGCCTCCGCCGTAGGCGATATGTATGTGGTTTCAGCCAAAGCCGGCGGCGTCAATTTCATCGAGGGAAAAGTCGCCATTGCCCGGAAAAATGCCAAAAGCGGTTTGCTCTTAAAAGGCGATAACGTCGAAATCGGCGAAAGGGTTTTAACCGGCGAAAACGGAAAAGCGGAGATTCTGCTCACGCCCGGATCGTTTCTGCGTTTAGACAAAAATTCTTCGTTCCAGTTTATTTCAACTGAACTGGAAGATCTCAAATTGGTTTTAACTCACGGCAGTGCGATAATGGAAGTTTTCGCCGACGAACAATACGTTGTTACCGTGAGAACGCCGAAAGCGGCTTTTTATCTGGTTCAGTCCGGCATTTACCGCATTGACGTTTTGCCCGACGGCACAGAGCAAATCGAGGTCTGGAAAGGTAAAGCTCAAATCGGCGACCCGGAAAGAACTGTCGTTAAAGGCGGCAAAACCGCAAATATCAAAAACGGTCAGCTCGCCGTCGCTAAATTCGACCGCGATGATGATAAAGACGAATTCGATACCTGGAGCAAGCTTCGCGCCAAGGATATTGCGAAAGTAACTGCCAAACTGCAGAAAAATGTCCTGCGCGATTCGCTGCTCAATTCTTATAATCAGCGCGGCTGGAATATGTATAACAGTTTCGGCGTCTGGGTTTACAACAGTCCTTTCGGAAGCTACTGTTTTGTTCCGTTCGGTTACGGATGGAGTTCGCCGTATGGTTACGGCTACGGTTATAACTTCTCCAATTACAGATTTCCCCGATACGTTTATTATCCGCCGAATGTCGGAACGGGCGGCGGCACCAATGCCGGAAATAATAATCCGGGCACGAGCAATCCGCCGGTTAATATGAACCCGAGCAACGAAGAAAGATCGCGCCGTTTGGCTGCTCCGCCGTTCCAAAGAATGCGCGGCGCTGAACGCGGATTATCTGGTGATAATATTGATACCGGAATGCCTACGAATAATAGTTCCGCTCCGGTTTTTGTTCCGACCGCCCCGGCGCCGTCTTCAGGTTCGCCGGTAAAGCAAAGCACAAGAGGCGGCAATTAACCATTAGTTAAATTAAAAATCTAAAAAAGCGAGGGAAATATTTCCTCGCTTTTTTAGATTAAGAGAGCAAATTTCATAGTTATGCAATGCATTTCACAGCGGAGCGACAGAGACACAGAAAATATAATAAAAATCTTTGCGTCTCTTTGATGAAAATTTTCTATCTTTCACTCGACTAAAATTTGCTTAAAATTACAAGAATTCGATTCGATTGCCGCCTTTTGAAATTTATTGCATGTTTCTCAAATAAGGCTCCAGCCATAATTTCAAGTATGGTTCGAGTATTAAAAGAACCGATTGAGCACCGTTGAAAATCGTGTGCAGAACAATGCACGGAAGCAGGTTTTTAGCGCGGACGCGGATTAAAGTTAAAATTAAACTGACAATCAAAAGCGTGAGAATCGTGCCGTAATCAGGATCGAAATTTTTGCTGTATTGCGGAACGTGAACGGCGGCAAACAAAAGAGTAACGAGAACGACAGCGGAAATTTGTCCCAATCGGCGCTGAAAAGCCGAATACAGAACGCCGCGATAAACGACTTCTTCAACAAGCGGCGCGGTGAACGTCGCGAAAAACGCGACCAAATAAACCGCGCTTCTGGAACTTTGCAGCATCTGCTGAAAATCGTTTTCCTTTTGACCGAAAATATAGATCAGAGTTATTCCGACAGCGTAGCAGGAAAGCGAAATGCCGATCAAATGCCAGATTTTGAATCCGCCCCAATTCCAGCCGATAGTTTGTTTAAAGGAAAAGCGGTTGAAACGCGTTACCACAAACCAGGCTAAAATCAGAGTGCAAAGATGCGCGGGCAGAACGGCGGCAAGCTGGATGAGAATTGCCGTCGAATCGCCTTTGACGAATTCGAGCAATTTCGCTTGATCGCTGAAATCAACGTTTTGTCCGGCGACGTAAGGAAGCAGGAAAAGATTCGGGAACAAAACGATGAAAAAGACGCTAGCCAGCCAGACGCCGAACGCCGCCCAGCCGTTCCACGGCGGATTATCAGGCGTCGGATTTCTCCCGGACGCTTCGATTTGTTCTTTTAAAGACGGAGCGGCGTATTCCGTTTCGGTCAATTGTTCGTTTTGCACGAGAAAGAGTGTAGCTAAAATAACTTAAAGGTTCAAAGTTTTAGGCGCGGGAACGATTCTTCGATTAATTGTTAATTTTAAGCCTTGAGTTTTACCACGAATAACGATACTTTAAAGTTCCGTGGAGCAACACGGAAACAATCCCCGACAAAATATTTTCGCCGTCATTCCGGCGCGTCTTCGTTCGACGCGGCTGGAAAATAAATTACTGCTGCCGTTAAACGGAAAACCGCTCATTCTGCACACGCTCGAACAGGCGAAAAAGGCGCGAAACGTTGATCGCGTGATCGTGGCGTCGGATGACGTAAAAATTGTCAGAATCGTCGAGGCAAGCGGAAACGAAGCGGTTTTGACTTCCGCAGAGCATCAATCAGGAAGCGACCGCATCGCCGAAGTTGCCGAAAAACTGCCGGAAAACTCGATCATCGTCAATGTGCAGGGCGACGAACCTTTGATTTCGCCGCTGACGATTGAAAACGCCGTCGCCGCGATTTTGGATGACGAAACGGCGGACATTGCGACGACATCGGAACAAATAGAAAGCATTGAAGACGTTTTAAGTCCGAATGTCGTTAAAGTCGTCACCGATATTAATGGATTTGCCGTTTATTTTTCGCGCTCGCCGATTCCGTTTCCGCGCGAAGCGGTCAATAAACACGGGGATTTAACGACTGCATTACGCGAAAATGCGGATTTGCTAGCCGCATTTCGCAAACACACGGGACTTTACGTTTACCGGCGCGAATTTTTATTAAAATATACGAAAATGCCGCAGACTTTTTTGGAGCGAACTGAAATGCTCGAACAGCTTCGAGCTCTGGAAAACGGTGCGCGCATTAAAGTCGTCGAAGCGACGGAAAACTCGATTGGCGTTGACACGCGCGAAGATTATGAACGCATCGAAAGAATTTTGGCGAATCGTTAAATAAAAGATGGCTGACTGGATTGGACTGATATTTTTCGTCGTGCTCATCGTCGGCATCTTCGCCGGCTTGAAAATTTTATCGAAGGCGCAAAAACGCACCGAAGCGGAATTCGAACGAAACGCGGCGGACGGTTCGATGCTCGGCGCGAGTATGAACGCTTTGCAGGAAATTCTCGATCCGGCTGAGGCGCGGGCGAAGGAAGTCAAAGTGCAGTTAAAAGAAGGTCGCTATAATAAAAAGAAACGCGAGGGAAAAGCGAACGGCGAAGACTCAAGCGAGGAAAACGACTGATATGAGCGTAAAAACTTTCATCAAACGAAAATTCAGTGCCATTAACATTGGGATTTTGTGTTTGTGTTTGATTCCAGTGGTTTTTGCTTCATTTTACATCTTCAGTATTTACAAAAGTAACGATTTAATATTTTATATCGGATTGTATATAAGCGGCGTTCTAACTTTTGTCCCCTTAATGCTTTTAATAGGATTTTCCCAGTTAATGATAAATCCGGCAAAATATAAAGAACACCAAATGAAAAAACTGCGTCAGGAAAGGGAAGAGCAAAGAAAAACATATTTGCTGATTTTCCTTTATTGCCTATGGACGCAATCAAATGACCTTAAAACGAATCAGATTTAATAATGGATAACGGAAAAAAAATGACGAAATATATTTTTGTAACCGGCGGCGTGGTTTCGAGTCTCGGTAAAGGTCTGGCGGCGAGTTCCATCGGCTGTCTGCTCGAATCGCGCGGTGCGCGCGTGCAGATGATGAAGCTCGACCCGTATATCAACGTTGATCCGGGAACGATGTCGCCGTTTCAGCACGGCGAATGTTACGTCACGGACGACGGTGCGGAAACCGATTTGGATTTGGGACATTACGAGCGATTTACGAACGCGGTTTTGACAAAGGCGAACAACTGGACTAGCGGGCGCATTTATTTGAGCGTCATTGAAAAGGAACGGCGCGGCGATTATCTCGGCAAAACGATTCAGGTCATTCCGCACATTACCGACGAAATCAAAAAAGCCGTCCGCTTCGTCGCCGAAAAAGATTCGCCCGATGTTTTGATCGTCGAAATCGGCGGAACGGTCGGTGACATCGAAAGTTTGCCGTTTCTGGAAGCTATTCGCCAGCTCGGAAATGAAGAAGGACGCGGCAACGCGCTTTACGTTCACGTTACGCTCGTGCCGTATATCGCCGCCGCCGGGGAATTGAAAACCAAACCGACGCAGCATTCGGTCAGGGAATTAAGAGAAATCGGTATTTCCGCCGACATTCTGCTTTGCCGTTCGGAAAAACCTTTACCGAGCGATTTGCGCCGCAAAATCGCGTTGTTTTGTAACGTGCAGGAAAACGCCGTTATTTCGGCGCAGGATGTGAAGACGATTTATGAAGTGCCGCTCGCGTTTCACGAACAAGGTCTCGACGATTTGATTGTTAAAGAATTGTGGCTTCAGGATAATTTTCCGCACGCGGATTTGAAAAATTGGCGCGAGCTGGTTTCGACGGTTAAAGAACCGTCCGAAGGCGAAGTGAAAATCGCTATCGTCGGCAAATACGTCGAGTTGGAAGACGCATACAAAAGTCTGCGCGAAGCCCTGACGCACGCGGGCGTGGCGAATAATCTGCGCGTTAACGTCAGCTGGATCGAATCGGAAAGTTTGCTCGACGACGAAAATTATCAAACTCGCCTTCAGGATTACGATGCCATTTTAGTTCCCGGCGGTTTCGGGAAACGCGGAATTTTGGGAATGATTCGCGCCATCGAATACGCCAGAAAATCGAAAACCCCTTATTTGGGTATTTGTCTCGGAATGCAGACCGCCTGCATCGAATACGCGCGCAACTTCATCGGTCTGCGCGACGCCGATTCGACCGAGTTCAACCCGGAAACACCGTTTCCGATAATCTTTAAATTGCGCGATTTAGTCAATGTCGAAGAACTCGGCGGCACGATGCGTCTCGGCGCTTGGCAATGCCGTTTGAAAGAGGAAAGTCTGGCGCGTGAAATTTACAGCAACGCGCCGGAAATCTCCGAGCGGCATCGTCATCGTTACGAATTCAACCCTGAATTTCGCCAGATGCTGGAAAAAGAAGGTTTAATTTTCAGCGGCGTTTCGCCCGACGGAAAGTTCGTCGAAATGGTCGAGCTGCCCCGAGGCGCGCACCCGTTTTTCATCGGCTGTCAATTTCATCCTGAATACAAATCGAAACCGTTGAACGCGCATCCGCTGTTCGTTTCGTTCGTCCGCGCGGCGCACGAAAATCGTCTGCACAGCGAAAATTTGAAAGACGACGTTTCGAGCGACAAACAATTCGAAATACCCGAACGCGCGGCAGTCGTCGGAGAAGAATAAATTTCAAACGAGCTGTTTAATGTTTTTGATTATATTTCACATAGAAGGTTTTAAACTCTTGGTTGGCGCGGTTTTCATTTTCGTGCTGATTTTCAGCATTCCTTTTGTTCTTTTCTTTTATGAGCGGTATTCTGAAAATCTTAAAAATCAAAGGAAGAAAAATCATTGGATAAACATTTCAATGAATAAATAATACATTCAAAGAAAAAGGACGATCAATTGATCGTCCTTTTTCTTTAACTACGTTTTGAAACCTACTGTATATGCGCCCCGGCGATTGGGACGTCCGCGTTTGTACCGAAATTGTCGTATCTGATGTTTCCGTTTGATGTTTGGAGAATAATCCAGATGCCGCTGCGGTAAATGGCAAGGTCGGTTTTGCCGTCGCCGTCGTAATCGGCGGGCGCGAGCGTATCGGAACTTAAACCAAATGTAACAGCCAGAAACTGGCTGTTCGCGCTTTGCAGAATATACCACGTTCTGTCGGACGGGCGAAAAACCGCGAAATCGGTTTTGCCGTCGCCGTCATAATCGGCGGGAACGAGCTTGTCGTCGCCGAGTCCCCAATGTTTCGTTTGCATAACACCGTCACTGCTGCGCCGGACATACCAAACTCGTTCGGACGGGCGAAAGACCGCCGCGTCGAGTTTTCCGTCGCCGTCAAAATCGCCGCGCACCGCTTTGTCATTGCTCGCTCCCCACGCAAGCGAGACGAAATCCACGTTCGTTAGCGATGAAGGACGATAATAAAAATATCCCTGACCGCCGCTCGCTCCGGCGCGATAAACGGCGACATCAGCTTTTCCGTCGCCGTCCCAGTCGCCGACGATGTTAGGATCATCTCCGGCACTGCCGAATTGTTCGGTTTGAACCGTATTGTCAGAACTTCGCAAAACGAAAAAGTATGAACGTTGAGAGTCTCCGAGACCGTTTTCGCGCCAAACGGCAAAATCGGTTCGACCGTCGCCGTCGAAATCGGCAGGCGTCGGTTTGTCCGAAGAAATTCCCCAATGAACAGCGCTGAATGCGGAATTTCCGCTCTGGCGCGTAAACCAATTCGCCTCAGACGAACGGAAAACACTTAAATCAGCTTTGCCGTCGCCGTCGAAGTCGAAATTTGAACGGTTATTCACAACCGATGTCGAACTATCCGTGAAAACATATACGGCACCGCTCGAAGATGTTTGTGCGATATTCTTTTCGTCCGCACCGACAACAATTTGTCCGTTGTCAATAGCGACGCTGAAACCGAATTCATCACCACTGTTGGCATCGTTGGCGACGAGTTTAGACTGCTGCGTCCATGTTGTTCCGTTACGAACAAAAACATATACGGAGCCGTTGTTAATGTTCGGCGTAATATCATCAAGGTTTGCGCCTATAACTGCCTGATTGCCGGAAATTGCCACACTGAAACCGAAATAATCAGTCGCCGCACCGTCAGGAGCGACTAACTTTGCCTGCTGCGCCCAAGTTGTTCCCGAACGGACGAAAACGTAAGCCGAACCTTGTCGGTTGATCGTTCCGTTATCGTCGCCGTAAGCGCCGATGACGACTGAATCCCCAGAAATCGAAACGCTTCTACCGAATTCGTCTTCCGTTAAGCCGTCGCTTGCCGTTAATTTTTGCTGCAAAGTCCAATTTGCACCGCTGCCTGTATAGACATAAGCCGCTCCTCTGGCGAGATTTGCTCCGTTTGCGCCGACAATCAAAGTGTTTCCGCTAAGCGCGAAACCCGTTCCGAAAATATCGTTTGCCGCGCCGTCATTTGCAACGATTTTCGCTGCCTGTGCCCAAGCTGTGCCGCTTTTGGTGAAAATATAAACAGAACCTTGATTGGAATTTGTGCCTATATCGTCTTGTTTTGCGCCAATGGCTATTGTGTCATTTGAAATACTCACCTGATTGCCAAAATTATCAGCCGCAGCGCCATCGTTTGCCGTCAATTTTTGCTGAAACGTCCATGTTGAACCCGAACGTGTAAAAACATAAGCCGAGCCTTGCGCGCCATTGGCGCCGATTGTATCGGTAAATGCGCCGACGACTAAAGTATTGCCGGAGATGGCGACGCTTTCGCCGAATTGTCTGCCGTTCGCCTCATCATTCGCAGCCAGACGCGCTTGCTGAATCCAGTTTGCGCCGTTGCGAACATAAACGTAAACCGCGCCGTCACTCCAACTTCCTGTCTGTGGATGTTCTCGCTGTTCCGTACTCGCACCGACGACTAAAGTATCGCCGTCGACGGCGACGCTGTGTCCGAAACTTCTGGAATTGACTGCCGTCAATCGCTGCTGTGTGTAAATGTCCGGCGCAAAAATATAAACCGCGCCGCGTGCGGAATCTTTCGATGGCGCGCCTGCAAGTATCGAATTTCCGTCAAAGGCAACGCTTGTTCCAAGTGCGTCGGGGGCAGCATCGAGATGGACGAGTTTTTGCGCGCGCGTCCATGTTCCGCCAGAACGGTTAAAAACATAAATCGCTCCGTGATTGGCGATTGAGCCGATAAATTCGTGCGCGGGCGAACCGATTACAATCGTGTCGCCTTTGATGGCTAACGCCGAACCGAATTGATCGTTGCGCTGTGTCGTTTCTACACCAAGCAGTTGTTGCGTTTGCGACCAACTCGCTCCGCTTCTTGAGAAAACATAAGCCGAACCCTGATCGCTGACCGCGCCGACATCGTCGAGCCGTGCACCGACAACTGCCGTGTCTCCCGAAATTCCGACGGCAAAACCGAAAGCGTCGCCGTTTGTGCCGTCGCTTGCCTGCAAAATCTGTTGCTGTGACCATGACGTGCCGGAGCGAGTGAAAATATAAGCCTTGCCTTTCGAGTTTGGCTGACCGGCAAGACTTGTCGCGCCAACAATCACCGAATCGCCTGAAACTGCAACACTGTAACCGAAAAAGTCGGCGAAAACGCCGTCGCTCGCGGTTAATTTTGCTTGCTGCGTAAAATTCGCGCCTGCACTGCTTCTGATAAAGACATAAGCAGCACCTTGAAAAAAGTTGCTGCCGGTGTTTTTGTTGAGTGCGCCGATGACGAGCGTGTCGTTTTCAAACGCCAGCGAATTACCGAATAAATCGCCTTGTGCGATATCGTTGGAAACAAGCGTTTGTGTTTCTGTCCAGGTCGTTCCGTTGCGGATGAAAATATAAACTTTTCCGTCCGCGCGATTTTGTCCGGTCGTTGTGTTGTATCTGCCGACAGCGGCGGTGTTGCCGTTAATGGCAACTGAATAACCGAATTGGTCAGTTGCCGCGCCATCAGACGGAACAAGTTTTTGCTGCTGTGTCCACGTCGTGCCGCTGCGGACGTAAATATAAGCCGCGCCGCGACTTTGCAAACCGGTTCCGCCGCTGTTGCGCGGCGCGCCGACAATGGCGGTGTCGCCGGAAATTGCCGAAGAAAATCCTAAACTGTCCTGTGCCGCGCCGTCGCTCGCTAAAAGTTTGGCTTGCTGCACAAAAGCGGTATTCGCGTCGGGCGCGGCAAGCGAGTCGCTTTTGTATTCGACGATTTTTTCGCCGCTAAATTCGGACGACGGTTTTTTTTGCTCTCCGAATTCATTTTGTGCCGAAGCCGAAAAATCAAAGCTCGACAACGCTGTAAAGCTCATAACAAGAAATCCGGCGAGCAGGATTGTTTTCAATCCGAAAAATAAACGCATTCTATTGTTCTCCATATTTTTTTAATAAAGTATTGTAATTTATCGTTTCCCAGGTGGAGCAACGGTAAAATCGGCGAATATGACGGGGCGCAGTCTATTGCGCTTTAAAATTTCTGGTATTCACCTTAAAGGCGTGTGTTTAATCGAGATAGGTTCTTCAATTGCTGCAAAAATTCCCGAACGGCTTTTTCTTTTTTCGCAACGAGGTTTGTCGATTCGGCTTTTACATTCGATTAGCCGGGAAAATTGATTGCCCGTTTTTAATCGCAAAAAAAATTAAGAATTTCTATCATTATGTTTTTAAAAATTTTGTCGAAAATATAAATTGCTGTTAAAATTTCGGCAGGATATGGATTTGCCCCGCGCCGAAGAAACCAAACAGATAACTGAATTACTGAATCGGGCGCAAGCGGGAAGCCGCGAGGCGCTCGACGAACTTTTTCCGTATGTTTATCGCGAACTGCGCCGCGTTGCCGCCCATCATCTTGCCGGAGAACGTTCGAATCACACATTGCAGCCGACGGCGCTGGTTCACGAAGCTTATATTCGCTTGATCGATCAGCATTCGGTTGATTGGCGCAACCGTGCGCAGTTTTTTTCGATTGCGGCGGAAACGATGCGGCGCATTCTGGTCAATCACGCAGTTGAAAAAAAAGCGCAGAAACGCGGTTCCGGTGAAACGATTTTATCGCTCGATGAACTCTGCGATCTGGAAAAACCGTCGGGCGTCAATTTGATTTCGCTGGATGAAGCATTAAAAACGCTGGCTGGATTTGACGAGCGGCAGGCGAAAATCATCGAATTAAGATTTTTCGGCGGTTTAACGATTGAAGAAACAGCTGAAGTTCTGGGTATTTCCGAAGCGACCGTCAACCGCGAGTGGCGAAGCGCAAAAGCCTGGATTTTAGGACAAATGTCGTGAGCGATTTAAAGTTAGAATTTCAGTTCGAACGCGCGTCTTCCCGCAAGTAATTAAAACTTAACACTTCCGAAATGACTCCCGAAAAATGGAAACAAATCAAAGCGATTTTTGACGAGGCGGTCGAACTTTCATCGACCGGGCGCGAAAGACGGCTTGCTTCTGTCAGCGAAACGGAAATTTCCGACGAAGTCCGTAAAATGCTGGCGACAGACGCGGTTGATTTGTTTGAGTTTTCTCCGGTTAAAGAATTATTAAATAACGTCGGCGAAAAAGAATTGCCCGAAAAAATCGGCGTTTACAAGATCGTCAAAGAGATCGGGCGCGGCGGAATGGGCGCGGTTTTTTTAGCCGAGCGTGCCGACGGCGAATTTTCGCAGCAAGTGGCGATCAAACTTATCAAGCGCGGAATGGATTCGGACGAGATTTTACGTCGATTTCGCAACGAGCGTCAAATTTTAGCCGAGCTTCACCATCCGTATATCGCGCGTCTTCTCGACGGCGGAGTGAGTGCCGACGGCTCGCCGTTTTACGCGATGGAATACGTTGAAGGTTTTCCGATTGATGTTTATTCCAGTCAAAACAATCTCGATGTTATCGAAAAACTCGAACTTTTTCGCAAAATTTGCGCGGCGGTTTCTTACGCGCACAGCCAGTTGGTCGTTCATCGCGACTTAAAACCGTCGAATATTCTGGTAACGGAAAACGGCACGCCGAAACTGCTCGATTTCGGCATCGCCAAGATTCTGCGCTCGTCGAACTCGCTCGAAACGGCGACGCAAAAGATGCTGATGACACCGGAATATGCTTCGCCCGAACAAATTCGCGGCGAAAAAGTAACAACGGCGAGCGACGTTTACAGTTTGGGCGTGATTTTATACGAATTACTGACCGACGAAAAACCGTTTCCGGTTACGGGCAGAAATTACGCGGAAATTATACAGATAGTTTGCGAATCCGTTCCGCTCAAACCGAGTCATACGCAAAAATCGAAAGTCAGCGCGCGAAACGCGAAGTCAACTGACAAACCTCAAAACAATAAAAAAGAGATTGAAAAGTCCAAATTGCTACGCGGCGATTTGGACAATATCGTTCTGAAAGCACTGCAAAAAGACGCGTCGCGGCGTTACCAATCGGTTGAAAAACTTTCTGAAGACATTCGCCGTCATCTGGTCGGTTTACCGGTTACGGCGCGCGCCGACAGTTCTTTTTACCGCGCCGGGAAATTTATCAAGCGCAACAAAATTTCGGTGGCGGCGGCTTCGCTCATATTTCTCTCGTTGTGCGTCGGAATGAGCGTCGCCGTTTGGCAGGCGCATCGAGCGGAACGGCAAAAAGTTTTAGCCGAAAAAAGATTCGCCGAAGTTCGTCGTCTCGCCAACGCCGTGGTTTTTAAATATCACGACGCGATTGCCGAACTTCAAGGCTCGACCGCCGCTCGCGAAATGCTGGTCAAGGACGCTGCGCAATATCTTGACGCGCTCGCCGAAGAATCAAGCGAAGACGTTGATTTGCAAATCGAACTCGCGCTTGCATATTTAAAACTCGGCGATGTGCAGGGAAAAATGTATGCCGCAAACATAGGCGATACGAAAGGCGCGCTTGTAAGTTACCGTAAATCGGTCGAGCTGTTGGAATCCGTTCTGAAAATCAAACCGACAGACGCCGATGCGGTTAAAGAAAGTCTAATCAAAGCCTACGAAAGCCTCGCTTTTTTGATGCTTCGTTCGGGCGATTCACGGGGAGCGCAGGAACTCGTAGTGAAAGCGTTGAAACTGCATTCGGAACTTCCCGAAAGCGTCGAGAGAGAAATGCAGTTAGTCGAATTGTATATTCGTCTCGGCGATGTCAACTCCGATATTAAAGAAGAATATTTGCGATTGAATAATCATTTAAAGGCGTTAACGCTGGCTGAAAAAATCTGGCAGGCAGACCCGAACAGTTTTGAGAAAACGAAAACGCTGGCGCGAGTTTACCAGCGAGTCGGCACCGATTATGTCGTCAACGGCAAAAGAATCGAAGAAAACGGCGGGTCGGACTCGGCGCGGGAATTGTTTGTCAAGGCGATGGATTTTCACTCTAAATCTTTGGAAGCAGCCGAAAAAATGATGCAAATCGAGCCGGAAAATGCTTCGAGCCGCCGTTATCTCACGTCGGCTTATCACAATCTGGCAGAATCTCTGGCTCTCAACGGGAAATACGACGAAGCATTGCGACTGGCGAAAATGAATTATGATTTGATCGAGGCGATGCTTCGATCTGATATTAAAAATAAAGAAGCGAAGTTTAGTCTTTCGCTTGCTAATCAACTTTTCGCCGATATTTATTCGAGGAAAAATGATTTTGATAAATTTTTCGAGTTCGCGGAAAGATCACTGCAGATGGACGAAGAGCTTTACCAAAATGATCCGGTAAATGTCGAAGTTCGCCAGAGAATCATCAGCCGAAATAAAGAACTGGCAAACCTTTATGAAAAAAAAGGCGATTTGCAAAAAGCGAATCTGCATCGCCGCCGCGCCGAAAATGTTCTCGCGCTTTTCAAATCTTCCGGCGAAAAGTAGAATTAAATCAACATTTAGTTTTCTTAAATAATTTTTATGCAATCATTTCAGGCAGGAAATACGACTTTCGGGGACGGGCGTCTGGCTTTTATTTTAGGACCGTGCGTCGTTGAAAATCAGCAGCACGCGCTTTTTATGGCGCAGGAAATAAAAGATATTTGCCGGACTGTCGGCGTTGATTTCGTTTACAAATCCTCATTCGACAAAGCCAATCGCAGTTCGATTGAAAGTTTTCGCGGCGGCGGAATCGAGTTTGGTTTGGAAATTCTGGCGCAGGTCAAAGCTGAAATCGGCGTTCCGGTCATTACGGACGTTCACGAAACATGGCAAGTTGAGAAAGTCGCGGAAGTTGCGGACATTATCCAAATCCCCGCGTTTCTTTGTCGTCAAACCGATTTATTAGTTGAATCGGCAAAATCAGGAAAAGCGGTTAATGTTAAAAAAGGTCAGTTTCTCTCGCCTTGGGACGCAAAAAATATCGTCGAAAAAATGCAGGCTGCCGGCTGCGAAAAGCTTTTGCTGACCGAGCGCGGCGCGAGTTTCGGATATAATAATCTGGTCGTGGATTTGCGAAGTTTTCCGATTATGCGCTCGTTCGGTGTTCCGGTAGTTTTCGACGTGACGCACAGTTTGCAGCTTCCGGGCGGACTCGGAAAGGCAACGGGCGGGCAAGCCGAATACATCGAACATTTTGCTCGCGCAGGCGTGGCTTGCGGCGTGGACGCGGTTTTTATGGAAGTTCACGACAACCCCGCGAAAGCACCGTCGGACGGTCCGAATCAGTTACATTTAAACAGACTGGAAAAATTGCTCGTCAAATTGAAAGCGATTCACGAACTCGCTCAGGAAAATTGAACCGTATATATCGTATATATAATGAATAAAATTTCAAAATTTATCAGCGCCTTTTTTATTTTTATTTTCGCTGTTTCCGTTCACTCTCAAGACGAAAGCCGCGCTTCAAAAGTTTGGAGCGTGCAAAAATACGATTTGACGGCGAGCCTGCCGCAAAGTGAAGCGGACAGATACCTTAACGTTAGGGCGAATTTGAGCTTGAAAAATGTCGGCAGCGGCGCATCTTCGCGATTAACTTTGCGAATCAGTCCGAGTGCGGAAATTTCTGCGGTTAAAATTAATGACGTTGCAGCGGAATTTACCAAGGGCGAAGAAAAAATAGGCTCGGCGAGCCTTCAGCGAATAATTTTGCGAACTCCTTCGATTTTATCGAACGGAAATCTCTCTGTTTCGGTGGATTACAAACTAAAAGTTGACGAAAATTCCGGTTTGAGCGCGATTTCTCCGGTTAATTCTCAATTTCTGCCGCTTTCATTCTGGTATCCGACGCCGAACAGTTGGTATTTCGCGCGCGGCGCGGATTTTGCTCCTGTAAAATTGCAGATTAACGCGCCAAACGGGCAGGCAATCGTTTCTTCCGGCGCGCAGACAGCGAACACATTTGATCAGAAGTTAAACGGTCAGCCGTTTTTTACTACCGGAAGTTGGGAAAATATTGCAGCGTCGAGTGTTTCGGTATTAATTCCGAAAGGCGCGAACGCGGAAGCGCAAAAACGCGCTAACGAACTGGCGGCTTTAGCCAGCGAAGCAAAAACTTTTACGTCGAATTTATTAGGAACTGCTCCGGACGTTCCGCTGCGAATCGTCGCCGTCCGGCGCGGCGCGGGATTTTCCGGCGGCGGAACAATTTTCGTTGACGATAATGTTTTCCGGCGACAGAAAATTGATTCGCAGACGGCGATGACGATTGCCGAATCTGTCGCCAAAATGTGGATCGGAAATGCCGTCACGGTCACTGGCGACGGTTTCGGTGTTGTACGCGAAGGTTTATCGCGCTTCATTGCCACTCAGTTCTTGGAATCGCGATACGGCAAAGACATTGCTGATATTGAAAGATTGCGGCAGAGAACGGCATATGCCGCAATCGTTAAACGCGACTCGCCTTTGAATATAGTATCGCCGCTCGACGATTATTATTTTCCCGCCGTCGCAAATAAAGGCGCGATGATATGGCGAATTTTAGCGAAAAAAGCGGGACAGGAAGAATTTTTCAATGCGTTGCGGACGGCTATGAAAGACGGAGATTTACAATTGTCCGAAATTCGCGCTGATTTTTCCGCACATAAAAGTTTTCTTGATTATGCTATTGACCAAGTAACGGATATGAATCTGTTAGTCGGATTACCGCAGCAAAACGGCAATCAGACTAAGGTCGCTTTGCGAAATGCCGGCTCTATCGGTGCTGAAGTAAATATAACGGCAACTACAGCAAACGGCGAAACTCTAAGCGTCCCGGCAATGATTCCGGCAACCGGATTCGGAGAAGCTATTTTTAATACTAATAACAAAATTGTTAGAACCGAAGTGGATAAGGAGAAGTTATATCCGCAAACCGAGTATTCCGACGATGTCGCGCCGCGCCTGTTTGATGAAAGTGACGCTCTTTTAATTATCAAACGCGCTTTCGACAAACAGGATTTTGCCTCTGCCGAGAAAACCGCACGATCCGTGCTGCAAATTGCTCCGCGTTTTGATGATGCGCGAATTTTTTTGGCTCGCAGTTTACTGGCGCAAGGAAAAAATGCTGAAGCAGATAAAGAGTTTCAATCCGCATTAAATGAATCTTTGCCGACTTCGAGAAGCATCGCCTGGGCAAATTTCGGTCTCGGCGAAATTAATTTGAAAAGTGGACAGACGGGAAATGCCGCTAAATTTTTTGAAGAAGCTGTCAAAGCTGATGCTGAATACGGCGCGACTTTATCGGCGCGACAGGGAAGAATTAAAGCAAATAGCCAAACGGGGATTGAAGAAAGCGTGAAAAGCTTTTTTGCGCAGTTTGATAAAGCAGCGGTTTCAAATCGCAAAGCTGAAGTTCAAGCATTATTGCTGCCGGGAGAAGTCGCTAAGTTTGCCGCCGGAATATCCGGTCAAACCGAAATATGGCAAACAAAAATTTTGCAGGTTGATAAATTTAACGATAACAATATTTTGGTTGAAACAAATTTGAACGTGAAATTGCTTAATCGCCAGCCGGAGACCGGAACAGCAGTTTTTCGTCTGACAAAAATCGGGAACGGTTATAAATTGAGCGGAGTCGAGATGTTCGAGGTTAGATAAATTTATTCTCCAATGTAAATTTTATGGAAAACTCCCAAATATCTACTGACATCTTAATGCGCGCTAAGAAAGTAAAGCTGCTTTTAATGGATTGCGACGGTGTTTTAACAGATGGCAGACTTTATTTTTCAGAACGCGGGGAAGAGTTGAAAGTCTTTCATGTTCGGGACGGGCAGGGCTTGGCAAATTGGCATAAAGCCGGTTTTCAATCAGGAATAATCACTGGTAGAGATGCTGAAAAAATTTTACACCTGCGGGCAACCGAACTTGGAATTCATTACATCAAAACCTGCTCGCTTGATAAAGTGAGGGATTTTGAAGATATTTTACAATTAGCTGAAGTCAGCTCTGAGGAAGCGGCTTTCATCGGTGATGATATAGGAGATACTTGTTTATTGAGAAAAGTGGGCTTTCCTGTGGTTGTTGCTGATGCAGCTTTTGAGGCTATACCTGACGCTATATTAAAAACGAAAGCAAACGGCGGTTATGGCGCTGTCAGAGAATTGATTGATTTGATTCTTCATGCAAAATCATATTGAAAAAAATAATTTTTAAGTTTATGTCCCGGGAGACAATTTTTTATTCAGACATAGTAAAGTAAAGTGGTTTAGACAAAAAACGAAAAGTTGCTTGAGTATTGTATTCTTTGATTCAATAAGTTTAATAGCCGACATAACTCTCCGGAAAATGAAGGTTTCTTCAGGTGTTTAGATAAAGTTAAAAACTTTGTGAAGCCGCTTGACAGGAAGTAGTAAAATATAGAGAATACATATTTGCCCAGAGCGAAAATTTAGTAGCTGTAAAAAGTTAAATTATAAATATTTACTGGGCGATTGACAAACAAAATGAAAGCTGTATAATCAATAATTTCGCCTCACGAGTTAATGAGGCGGAAAAATGAGCAAAGCGAAAATAGTCGCTAGTGAATTTGACAAACAAATTTGATGCTGTATAATCAATAATTTCGCCCCAACAAAAATTGGAGCGGAAAGCAAAACGAAATTGATATTTGAAAACTAGATATGCGAGTCCATGTGTTAATTCATATAGATAGAACAACAAATAGAACTAGGTAAACTTTTATAACGAGAGTTTGATCCTGGCTCAGAATCAACGCTGGCGGCGTGCCTCAGACATGCAAGTCGAACGATTAAGACTTTCTTCGGAGAGTGTATAAAGTGGCGCACGGGTGAGTAACACGTAGG
>JAESGR010000177.1_pt1 | contig 94840 bp, 71 predicted proteins | sample 9269771 | NCBI WGS metagenome assembly JAESGR01 (sample SAMN15739572, study PRJNA653492) | algae metagenome | isolation source: Chroococcus sp. CMT-3BRIN-NPC107 and co-occurring heterotrophs from well... | place: USA: Clark Mountains Wilderness, California | collected 2010-04-18 | reverse complement strand
CGGGGGTGCGCCCCCGGTCGGATGAACCCGGTGCATCCGCCTCACGGCTGTCATGGCTTGCTCGGAAAAGCTCAACGCATCCGCCTCACGCCTGTCATGGCTTTTCGGTGAAGCGAGCGGTCTCCGCCTCACGCGTGTCATGGCCGGGCTCGACCCGGCCACCTCGACCGGAGGGGCGCATTGCCCCCGCAGCGACAAGCATTGCGGGCTCCGCATCGGGATGGCCGGGTCGAGCCCGGCCATGACACGGGAAAGATCGCGCCTCACCGAGCGGCCCCTCACCCCGACCCTCTCCCCGCAGGCGGGGAGAGGGGGAACACCGCGGGGAGAGCGCGACTCCCCTACCCGCGCAGGTTCACCTTGGCCTGGTCGCCCGGCTTCGGGGACTCGCCGATGACCGCGGCCTTCACGTAGCCGTAGAGGTGGACGAGCGTCGAGCTCGGACTGTCCCAGTACTCGCCCTTGACGGGATGGACGCGGATCAGCGCGATGGTGGGGTCGTCCTGGCCGTCCGGGAACCAGGCCCGCAGGGGCTCGGACCACAATTCCTTGATCTTCGCGCGGTCGCGGACGATTTCGGCCTTGCCCGAGACCGAGACGTAGTTCTGGCCGCTCGGGTCGGAATAGGCGAGGTTGACCTGGTTCTCGCGCGAGATCTCGGTGATCTTCGGGCTCTGGATCCGGGTGAAGAACCAGAGGTCGCCGTGCTCGTCGGTCTTGGATCCGTGCATCGGGCGCGAATGCAGCGTGCCGTCCGTGTCGATCGTGGTCATCATCGCGATCGCGACGTCCTTGATGAGCTCGTAGAGCTTGGCCGCGTTCGGATCGTTGTGGCCGTGCTGGTGCATGTCGGGTCCTTTCGCTCGGAGGCGGGACGGGGGCGGCAGCGCCGGTCGCGGCGCAACCGCCGCCCGGCCATGGGCCCGGGGACAACGGCACAGGTGACCTTTGGTTTCGCTCCGCGAAAGGGCCGGTTCCGGCGGGTGATTGTGCCTCGACCCCGCGATTTTCGCTGTGGAATCGTCGCCGCGCGTGACTTGAGAGCCCGGGCGCCTTAATCCACGCGGGATCAGATCCCGGGCGGACCGGACGGTCCGCCCCCGCGATGGAGTTCCCGGTGGCCATTACCCGCGAGCATGTCCTGCAGGCCCTCTCCACCGTGGCGGTCGATGCCGGCGGCACCAGCCTCGTGGCGTCGGGGCGCCTGTCCGAGGTGGTGGTCGATCCGGGCGGGCGCGTGATGTTCTCGATCGCGATCGCGCCCAACGAGGCCGCCGCCCTGGAGCGGGTGCGCCAGGCCGCCGAGACCGCGGTGCAGGGCCTGCCCGGCGTCAAGGGCGTGTTCGCGAGCCTCACGGCCGACCGGGCGCCCGGAAAAGGCCCGGCGACCACGCCGCAGCCGCAACCCGGCCGCCCCGCCAACGCGCCGACCGCCCGCGCCCAGGCGATTCCCGGCGTCCGGCACGTCATCGCGGTCGCCTCCGGCAAGGGCGGCGTCGGCAAGTCGACGACCGCCGTGAACCTCGCGCTCGCGCTGCAGGCGCAGGGGCTGAAGGTCGGGCTGCTCGACGCCGACATCTACGGCCCCTCGGCCCCGAAGCTGTTCGGCATCCAGGGCAAGCCGCGGGTGCTGGAGGGGCGCATCCTCGAGCCCATGGACGGCTACGGCATCCGGGTGATGTCGATCGGCTTCATGGTCGACGAGGACGCCGCCATGATCTGGCGCGGGCCGATGGTGATGTCGGCCATCACCCAGATGCTGCGCGAGGTCGCCTGGGGCGAGCTCGACGTGCTCGTGGTCGACATGCCCCCCGGCACCGGCGACGCCCAGCTCACCATGGCGCAGGCGACCCCGCTCGCCGGCGCCGTGATCGTCTCGACCCCGCAGGACCTGGCGCTGATCGACGCCCGCCGGGGCGTCGCCATGTTCAAGCGCACCGAGATCCCGATCCTCGGCATCGTCGAGAACATGGCGACCTTCGTGTGCCCCCATTGCGGCACCACGAGCCACATTTTCGGCCATGGCGGCGCCAGGGCCGAGGCCGCCCGCCTCGGCGTGCCGTTCCTGGGCGAGGTGCCCCTCAACATGACGATCCGCGAGACCTCCGATTCCGGCCGGCCCGTGACGGCGATCGACCCGGACGGGCCGCACGCCCGGATCTACCGCGACATCGCGGCCCAGGTCTGGGGCGCGCTCTCCGGCGGGCGCGGGGCGCGGCCGGCGCCCCGGATCGTGATCGAGTAGCGGTCCCGACCGGCATGACTTGCGGTTTCGGGCCGCTAGAATGGGGCTCATGACCCATCACCGCCCCGGCCTCCTCGTCGCCCCGAAGCCCGACGATCCGCGCCTGACCCAGAAGGTCTCGGGCGTGAACGAAGCGGGCGAGCCGGTCGAGACCGCGGTGCCGATCGAGCGGGCGCTGACGCTCTATCTCAACGCCCAGGAGATCGTCACCATGATGACGATCAACGACTACCCCGAAGACCTGGCGCTGGGCTATCTCCTGAACCAGAACATGCTCAAGGCCGACGACGTGGTGACGGGCGTCGACTACGACGACGACCTCTCGGTCGTGGTGGTGCGCACCGAGCGCCAGACCAACTTCGAGAACAAGCTGAGGAAACGCACCCAGACGAGCGGCTGCGCGCAGGGCACCGCCTTCGGAGACCTCATGGAGGCCCTGGAGACGATCCGCCTGCCGGATGCGCCGCTCCGGACCTCCTGGCTCTACCGTCTCAACCACGCCATCAACACCACGCCCTCGCTCTACCTCGAGGCCGGCGCGATTCACGGCTGCGTGCTGGCGCGCGAGGACCGGCCGCTGGTCTACATGGAAGACGTCGGCCGCCACAACGCGGTCGACAAGATCGCGGGCTGGATGTTCCGCCACGGCGAGACCGGCGCCGACAAGATCTTCTACACCACCGGCCGGCTCACCTCCGAGATGGTGATCAAGACCGTGCGCATGGGCATCCCGATCCTGGTCTCCCGCTCCGGCTTCACGGCCTGGGGCGTCGAGCTCGCCCGCCAGTGCGGCCTCACCCTCGTGGGCCGGGCCAAGGGCAAGCGCTTCCTCGCCCTCTCGGGCGCCGAGCGCATCGTCTTCGACCAGAGCCTGGACTACGTCGAGGAGGAGAGCGCGAAGCACCGGCGGAAAGGGGCGGAGGAGTGACCTCGCCCCCCACGCTCGGCGTTCTCCTCGCCGGCGGGCTCGCGCGGCGCATGGGCGGCGGCGACAAGCCGATGCGCACGATCGGCGGTCGGCCGATCCTCGCGCGGGTGATCGCCCGTCTTGAGCCCCAATGCGACGGGCTGATCCTCAACGCCAACGGCGATCCGGCGCGCTTCGCCTTCACGGGCCTGCCCGTGGTCGCCGACGACGTGCCGGGCTTCGCGGGCCCGCTTGCCGGCATCCTCGCCGCCCTCGACTGGGCGGCCGCGCACCGGCCGGGGGTCGCGTGGGTCGCGAGCGTCGCGGCCGACACGCCGTTCCTGCCGCACGACCTCGTGAGCCGGCTCCACGCGGCGCGGGACGCGGCCGGCACGCCGCTCGCCTGCGCGGAGTCGGGCGGGCAGGCCCACCCCGTCAACGCGCTCTGGAGCGTGCGCTTACGCGAGGATCTGCGCCATGCCCTCGTGGTCGAGGACCTGCGCAAGATCGACCGCTGGACCGCCCGCCACGGCATCGCCCATGCGGCCTGGACGACCGAGCCCTACGACCCGTTCTTCAACGCCAACGCGCCCGAGGACATCGCCGAGGCGGAAGGCCTGCTGGCCCGCTACGGGGATTCGTAGCGCCGGGCGCCGGAATCCACCGCGACAGGGGCCCCGAGTCCTTGAAAGCGCACGGGTTTCGCGGCACATCTTGGAGAGAACAACGATAACGGAGGGCAGGCCCTTGAAGGTGATCATTCTCTCGGCCGTCGCGGCGCTCGTGCTCGCCTATGCGGCGTCCTTCGTGCTGAACGGGGAGCAGCGGCCCGCCTACGAGGCCTTCGTGGGCTCCGGCGCCCGCGTGGGCGACCATCCCGGCACCAACCTCGTCGGGCCGAACTGGGACGGCAACGCGCGCGCGGCCCCGGCCCGCTCCTGAGGCCGGCCACGCCGGCGGTCCCGGAGCCGCGTGGACCGGCGGTCCAATCCGGTCCATTTCGGACCATTCCGCGTGCATGGGGTCCGCGCCGGCCCATGCTTCGCGCGGCTCGCTAGAGTCCGTCCGGCTGTTTCAGGATCGCATCCGGACGGAGTCGCGGAGCTGACAGCCCGCCCCTCCCGGTTCCATCGCAAGCAGACAGAGCCTAGAGGAGCGACGCGTAGGGCAGGAAGCCGACGCTTTCGCCGGGCTCGATCCGGGTCACGGCCTCGGACAGTTCGACGAGGCCGTCGGTCTCGGTCAATGAGGTGATGACGCCGGCGCCCTCGCGCGGATGCTTGCGGGCGACGGGCCCGTCGGCGCCGGCCTCGATCCGCACCCGGACGAATTCCCGCCGCCCCTCCTTCTTGCGGTAGGCGAAGCCCGCCCGCACCGGAATTGCCGCGGGCGCCGCGAAATCCTCGCCCGCGAGCCGCGCAATGAGCGCGCGCGCGACCTGCGTGAAAGTGACGAACACCGCGACCGGATTGCCGGGCAGGCCGATGAAGGGCGTGCCCTGCACCACGCCGAGCGCGACCGGGCGGCCGGGCTTGATGCCGAGCCGCCAGAAGGTGAGCGCCCCGCCCTCCTCCACGGCCGCCTTGACGTGATCCTCCTCGCCCGTGGAGACCCCGCCCGAGGTGATCAGGAGATCGTGCCCGCCGGCGGCGCTGCGGAGCGCCGCCGCGACGGCGTCGCGGCTGTCGGGCAGGATGCCGAGGTCCGTGACCCGGCAGCCGAGGCGCTTCAGCATCGCGGTCAGCATGAAGCGGTTGGCGTCGTAGAGCGCCGCCGGACGCAGGGGCTCGCCCGGGGCGACGATCTCGTCGCCGGTCGAGAACACCGCGACCCGCAAGGGCGCGTGCACGGGAACGGCGGCGATCCCGAGGCCGGCGAGCAGCGCGATCTCGCGCGGGGAGAGCCGGCGGCCGGCCTCCAGGGCGACCGCGCCCTGCGCGAGGTCCTCGCCCGCGGGGCGGCTGTTGGCGCCGCGCTTCAGGCCCGCGGGCAGCGCGACGGCTTCGTCCCGGAGCGTCACGTCCTCCTGCATGAACACGGTGTCGAGGCCCGCGGGGATCGGGGCGCCGGTGAAGATGCGGACCGCGTGGCCGGGATCCGCCGCCGCCGCGAGGCTCGATCCTGCGGCGACGCGGCCCTGGAGCGGCATCACGGTCTCGACGCCGGCTGCGAGGTCGGAGAAGCGCACCGCGTAGCCGTCGACCGCGGAATTGTCGAAGGGCGGCAGGTTCACGGGGGCGAGGATCCGCTCCGCGAGCACCCGGCCGTCGGCCTCGCTCAGGGAGACGCGCTCGACGGCCGCGACCGGCTGCAGGCGCTCCCGGATCAGCGCCCGCGCCTCGTCGACCGACAGCAGCGGGCCGCCGAAGGCGAAGCAGTCGTTGGAGAGTTGCGCCATGGGCCGGTGCCGAACCTCGTTGCGGTCAGGATAGCTCTAACCGCGCCCCGGCCGGACTCAAAGCCTCGGCGTCGGTCACCGTTCGATCGCCCCGGCCGGCCTCGAGCCTCGGCGCCGCTCCCGGCTCACGCCTCCTCGAGCACGTGCCACCCGGAGCGGAGTGTCAGGGATTCGCGGTCGACCAGCAGATAGCAGCCGCCGCCGGGGTGGGGCTGGCCGAACTCTCGGCCGATGGGGGCCTGCTCGAGATGGGCGAGCAGCAGCGCCCCGACGCCGCCGTGCGACACCACGGCGACGTCGCCCGGAGGCGCGATCCTCGCGACCCGCTCGACGGCGCCGACGATCCGGCGCTGGGCGTCGATCGCCCGCTCCCAGCCGCGCACGCTCGCCTCCGGCTCGGCAAAGAAGGCGCGCACGATGTCCCAGAATTCCGGCGGGGCGACGTAGCCCGTCGACGAGCGGTCGTTCTCGCCGAGGTCGGGATCGATCCCGACCGCGAGCCCCGCGGCGCCCGCGAGGATCTCGGCCCCGTCGCGGGCCTTGCGCTCGGCGCTGGCATGGATCGCCGTGAGGGCGCCGACGAGGGGGCGCTGCGCGAAGCGCTCCATGCGGGCGCGGCCCGTGGGCGAGAGCGGCCAGTCCGGCACCGGGACGGCGGGATCGATGACGACTTCGGGATGGGTGATGAAGATCAGGTGGGACATGCGGTGCGCTCAGGGCGCCCCGTCGTGCAGACGCACGCGCGCGGGGCGGGGTCGGGCGTCGAGGTCGGCGAGCACCCGGTCGAGCGGATCGGCGGAGGCCAGCATCAGGTCGGCGACCGCGGCGGTGTCGTTGAGATCCGCCACCGGCACGGGGATGTCCGCCAAGGCCGCGTCGGTGGCGACCGCGCGGACGTTGGGAAGGTCCCGGACCAGCAGCGGCTTGCCGTTCGCGGCGCGGTGGACCTCGATCTTCGGATGCGCATGGGCCTTGAAGCCCTCGACCACCACGAGGTCGACCTGCGACAGGCGGCGCAGGAGGTCGGGCAGGGCGGGCTCCGCTTCGTCGCGCAGTTCGTGCATCAGGGCCCAGCGGCGCCCGGAGGCGATCAGGACCTCGCTCGCGCCCGCCTGCCGGTGCTCGAAGGAATCTTTGCCGGGCCGGTCGATCTCGAAGGCATGGTGGGCGTGCTTGAGGGTCGAGACCGCGAGGCCGCGCGCGCGCAAGAAAGGGATGAGCTTCACGAGCAGGGTCGTCTTGCCCGCTCCGCTCCAGCCCGCCAGTCCGATCACCCTCATGGGCTCAAGCCATAAAAGCGAACGGGCCCGGGCGCCAGAGGGACGAGCCGCCGCGCGAGGCTAGGGCCGTCCCCTGAGCCATGGAAGCGGAACCGCCCGGAGGCCGGAGGGTCGCGCATCGTTCGATGCCGACGCCGGGTCGCCTGCCGCTGAAAGCGAAACCGCCCGGAGGCCGATAGGCCCCGGGCGGTTTGAGCGTGTCGGGCGTGTGCCGCGCGGCGCGTCTACTCGGCGGGCGCGGCGCGCCCGGTCCCGACCTGGGGTCCGCTCGCGGTCTTGGCCTGCTGCTCCTCGACCCAGAGCGAGTGGTGGGCGCGCGCCCAGGCGAGGTCGACCTCGCCGGAGCCCATGGCGTCGTAGGCGCCCTCCATGCCGAGCGAGCCGATGTAGATGTGGGCGATCATGATCGCGATCAGGATCACGCCCACCGTGGCGTGGACGTACTGGGCGAGTTGCATGCCGTTCACGTCGAACTGCAGGCCCTGGATGCCGGAGGCCGAGAACGGGAACAGCATGATGAGTCCGGACGCCGCAAGCGCGAGGCCGCCGAGCACCACCGACCAGAAGATCAGCTTCTGCCCGGCGTTGAAGCGGCGCGCCGGCGGGTGGCCGCCGCCCAGAAAGCCGCCGCCCTGCTTGAGCCAGGCCACGTCCGTGCGGTCGGGGAGGTTGTCGCGGATCCAGACCACGATCATGACGAGGAGGCCGAGCATGAAGGGCCAGGCCAGGAAGTTGTGGGCGTACTTCGCATATTGCGACCAGACCGCGAAGGCGTCCGGGCCGATGATCGGCATCAGCAGGCGCTTGCCGAAGATGTAGTTGAGGCCCGAGATCGCGAGCACGATGAAGCACATGGCGGTGAGCCAGTGCGCGAAGCGCTCGAGGGCGTTGAAGCGCAGGATCTTGCGTCCCGATTCCTCGCTGTGCTCCAGGCGGATGCGCCCCTTGGTGAAGTAGAAGGCCGCGAGCGCCAGGATCATGCCGAGCACGAAGATGGCGCCCAGCCAGGGCAGGACGCCCTCGCGGAAGCCGCGATAGTCGCGCCCCTGCGGCTGCTGCAGCAGCGCCGCCTTGGCGTCGGGGATCGTGACGCGCCCGGTGAGCTTGTCGAGCTGGCGGAAGAGCTGCTCCTCCGACACCGCGCTCGCGGTCGGGTTCGAGCCGCTGGCGGGCCCCTGCACCGCGTTCTGCGTCGTGCCGCCGCTGTTCGCCGGGCCCTGCGCGAAGGCCGGCGTCAGGACTGGAACGGCCGCCGCCAGCAGCAGGGAGAAGGCCAGGACGAGGCTTCTGATGGAAGCAAAACGCATGAGAAATTCCTTCGCTCGTTCTGTCTGCGCGCGGCATCCCCTCCCCCTTGCGGGGAGGGGCCGGGGGTGGGGGTTGGTGCAGGATTGGGCTTCGAGGTGCCTCCTGCACCAACCCCCACCCGGCCTGCTCCGCAGTCCACCCTCCCCGCAAGGGGGAGGGTAGAAGTGCTAGATCGCGACGGTCTCGCGGTAGGCGGTCTTCCAGCCCCAGGCGCCGGAGCCGTAGCCGCGCTGCACCACCCGCTCCTTGTAGATGCGGGCGATGATCTCGCCGTCGCCGGCGAGCAGGGCCTTGGTGGAGCACATTTCGGCGCAGAGCGGCAGCTTGCCTTCCGCGAGGCGGTTCGAGCCGTACTTCACGTACTCGGCCGTGGAGCCGTCGGCCTCGGGGCCGGCGGCGCAGTAGGTGCACTTGTCCATCTTGCCGCGCGAGCCGAAGTTGCCGACGCGGGGATATTGCGGCGCGCCGAACGGGCAGGCGTAGAAGCAGTAGCCGCAGCCGATGCACAGGTCCTTGGAGTGCAGCACCACCGCGTCGGCCGTGGTGTAGAAGCAGTTCACCGGGCACACCGCCGCGCAGGGCGCGTCGGTGCAGTGCATGCAGGCCATGGAGATCGAGCGTTCGCCCGGCTTGCCGTCGTTGAGCGTCACGACGCGCCGGCGGTTGATGCCCCAGGGCACCTCGTGCTCGTTCTTGCAGGCGGTCACGCAGGCGTTGCACTCGATGCAGCGGTCCGCGTCGCAGAGAAATTTCATGCGGGCCATGGTTTCGTCCCTTCCGGTCACGCGGCCGTTGCGGCGGGAACGCGGCGGGCCGCCGCGCTCCTCTGGGTCAGATCATGTGGCACGAAGCCGGTCGTTCGCATCGCTCCGTCCCCCTCACGCGGCCTGGATCTGGCACAGCGTGGCCTTCGTCTCCTGCATGCCCGTGACGGGATCGAAGCCGTAGGTCGTGACCGTGTTGACGCTCTCGCCGAGCACGTAGGGGTCGGTGCCCTCCGGATAGCGTGAACGCATGTCCTGGCCTTGGTACCAGCCCGAGAAGTGGAAGGGCATCCAGGCGGAGCCGCGGCCGACCCGGTCGGTCACCAGCGCCTTGACGCGCGCCTTGGCGTTGTTCTCGGCGCCGAGCACCCAGACCCATTGCCCGTCCTTGATGCCGCGGTCGGCCGCGTCCTGGGTGTTGATCTCGACGAACATGTCCTGCTGCAATTCGGCGAGCCAGGGATTGGAGCGCGTCTCCTCGCCGCCGCCCTCGTATTCGACCAGGCGGCCGGACGAGAGCACGATCGGGAAGCTCCGGGCGATGTTCTTGTCGAGCGCCGCCTTCTGGACCGTATGGCCGATGTTGGGCAGGCGGAACTGCCGCTCGTCCGGCCGGGTCGGGTACTTCGCGACGAGGTCGGGCCGCGGCGAGTAGATCGGCTCGCGGTGCACCGGGATCGGGTCGGGCAGGTTCCAGGCGTTCACGCGCGCCTTGCCGTTCCCGTAATGCATCACCCCATGCTCCAGGCAGACGCGCTGGATGCCGCCGGAGAGGTCGATCGCCCAGCTCACCGCATCGACGTTGTTGCCGCCGATCCGGTTGATGGTCGCGGTTTCCTCCGGGGTCAGGTCCTTGTCCCAGCCGAGCTTCTTGAGCATCCCCATGTTGAACTCGGGATAGCCGTCGGTGATGTCCGAGCCCTGCGAGTACGAGCCCTCGGCCAGGAGCGACTGGCCGTTGCGCTCGATTCCGAAACGGGCCCGGAAGGTGCCGCCGCCGTCCTTCACGTGAAGGTTGGTGTTGTAGAGGATCGCGGTGCCGGGATGGCGGATCTCCGGCTTGCCCCAGCACGGCCAGGGCAGTCCGTAATAGTCGCCGCCCACCTCCGGATCGTCCTTGGGCGCCCGCAAGGTCACGAGGTCGAACTTGTGCTGGTTCTTCATGTGCGCCTTGAGGCGCTCCGGCGACTGGCCGCAATAGCCTGTCGACCACCCTCCGCGGTTGATCTCCCGCAGGATGTCCTCCGGGACCGGCCGCGTCCCGTTGACCTTGATGTTCTTGAACAGCCGGTCGGCCAGTCCGAGCTTGCGGGCCAGAAGGTACATGATCTCGTAGTCGTCCTTCGACTCGAAGGTCGGCTCGACGATCTTCTCGCCCCATTGCAGCGAGCGGTTCGAGGCCGTGCGCGACCCGTCGCATTCGAGCGAAGTCGCGACCGGGAGGAGATAGGTGCCCTCCTTGCGGTCGCCGATGGCCGCGAAGGTGGTCGGGTGCGGGTCCGCCACGACCAGGAGCTCGAGTTTCTCGAGCGCCTTCACCATCTCGGGGATGCGGCTGACCGTGTTGCCGCCATGCCCCATGACGAGCATGCCGCGGATCTTGGCCTTCTGGTCGACCTGGTCCTCCGGCAGGAGCACGGCGTCGAACCACCGGGTCGAGGTGATGCCCGGCGCCTCCATGTTCTCCTTGCGGGTGCGGGCCTTGCGCCCGGCCTTGGCGGGCACCTCGTCGAACTGGCCCTGGAGCCATTCGTAGTCGATGTCCCACACCCGGCCCCAGTGCTTCCAGGCCGCTTCGGTGAGGCCGTAATAGAGCGGCAGGGAGGTGATATCGAGCCCGAGGTCGGTCGCGCCCTGCACGTTGGTGTGGCCGCGGAAGATGTTGGCGCCGGTGCCCGGCTTGCCGACGTTGCCCGTGGCGAGGCAGGCGGTGCAGAACGCCCGCACGTTGGCGGTGCCGACGGTGTGCTGGGTGGCGCCCATGCACCAGATGATGGTTGCGGGCTTCTCCTTGGCGAACTTCTCGGCGACGCGCCTGAGCTGAGCGCCCGGGACGCCGGTCACGCGCTCGACCTCCTCGGGCGTCCACTTGGCGACCTCCTTGCGGACGTCGTCCATGCCGTAGACGCGCTGGGCGATGAACTCCTTGTCCTCCCAGCCGTTCTCGAACACGTGCCAGAGCAGGCCCCACACCAGCGGGATGTCGGTGCCGGAGCGGAACCGCACGTACTCGGTCGCGTGCGCGGCGGTGCGCGTGAACCGGGGGTCCATGACGATCATGTTGGCCCGGTTGACCTCCTTCGCGGCGAGGAGGTGCTGCATCGCGACCGGGTGCGCCTCCGCGGCGTTCGAGCCGATGAAAACCATCGTCTTGGCGTTGCGGATGTCGTTGTAGGAATTGGTCTGAGCGCCGTAGCCCCAGGTGTTGGCCACGCCCGCCACGGTGGTCGAGTGGCAGATGCGGGCCTGGTGGTCGATGGAGTTCGTGCCCCACAGGGCGCCGAACTTGCGCATCAGGTAGGCGCCCTCGTTGGTGAACTTGGCCGATCCGAGCCAGTACATGGAATCCGCCCCGGATTCCTGACGGATCGCCGTCATCTTGTCGCCGATCTCGTTGATGGCCTGGTCCCAGGAGATGCGCTGCCAGCGCCCGCCCGCGAGCTTCATCGGGTATTTCAGGCGGCGCTCGCTGTGCACGAGCTCGCGGATCGCGGCGCCCTTGGCGCAGTGGGTGCCGCGGTTGATCGGGCTGTCCCAGGACGGCTCCTGGCCGATCCAGACGCCGTTCTGGACCTCGGCCGTCACCGTGCAGCCCACCGAGCAATGGGTGCAGATGTTCTTCTTGATCTGGACCGGCGCGCCCGCCGCCGCGGGGGCGGCCGTCGCCTTGCGGATCGAGCCGAACTGGATCGACCCCACGGCCGCCAATCCGCCGGCCGCGAGGCCCGAGCGCTTCAGGAAGGTGCGGCGGTCGAGGGTTGCGGAGGCGAGGCCCGCCGTGACGGCCTGCAGCTTCGTGCGGCTCGCTTCGCCGCTCTTGCGCTTGATCAGCATGGAATGGCCCTCACTTCTTCGGGGTCTCGGTGCCTTGGGATGGTGCCTTGGGATCCTGGCCGGCGGGCCGGCCGCCGCGTCGTCGAGGCTCGCCCGCCGGCGGTCCTCGCCGGCGGGCGAGACCCTACTTCTTCAGGGTCTCGTAGCCGTTCGTGCGGTAATAGGCCTTCACGTGGTCGGTCTCCCGGTAGCGCGCCTTCGCCTCCTCGGAGCCCGGGTTGTAGGCCTCGGCGTCGGTCGCCGCGAGGGGCGAGGCCACGGCGGCGGCCACGACCGTCGAGGCGCCTCCGACGCCGCGGAGGAAGTTGCGGCGGTCCATCGCCTTGTCGTTCTTCTCGGTCATCGGGTCCTCCCGTCGAGCAGGCGATCCTGCCCGCCACTTGCCGGCGGCGCGAGGCCGCCTCGAAAAACCAGTCCGGATGCGCGAGCGGACGCATCCCGCGGAACCGTCACGCGTCGAGCGCGAACGCCTCCGCCTCGAGTTCCATGAACAGGCGCCCCACCGTGCCGACGGCCCGGTAGAAGCGCGCGTGCCGCGCGGTCTCGCAATCGGCGAAGAAGCGCGCGGCCCAGGGTTTCAGGTGCCGCTCGAAGAACGGCCGGTCGGCGCCCTCCTCGGTGCCGAAGCGGCGCGCGGCGAGCGCGGCCATCACCTCGCACAGGATGGCGATGTGATCCTCCGGCTCGCGCTGCTCCTCCACCCGCTCGATCCCGAGCCGGGCGAGATCCTCCCGCACGCGGACGAGGGGCCGCTCGTGCAGGAAGCCCGTGAGGTAGTAGGAGCCGTAACCCAGGAGCTCGCCGCGGCCGACGCCGATGAACAGGTCGAAGAACTCGCGCGACACCGCGTCCGGGTCGGCCGCGGCTGCCTCCTCGGCGAGGCGGATATGCGCCAGCCCGAGCGGGCTCACGTCGCCTTTCAGCTCCGCGAGGCGCGCGAGCACCTCCGCGGACGGCGCCCGTCCGAAGAGCAGCGCGAGCAGGCCGTATTCGTGCGCGCGCAGGAGGTCGACCTCGTCGACGTCCGCGTCGTGCGGAAGGGGTTCATCGGTCATGGGATAGAGGTCGGGACGGAGCACCGTCCGATGGATGCCGGTCAGCGACTCGACCGCGAGCACGCGCTCGGACGGGACGCGCCGCCAGCTCGACACGGCAGGCTGCGAAATCCCGAGCGCGCGCGCCAGGGCTCCGATGCCGCCCGCTGCCCGGATGGCGTGGTCGAGACCACCCTCTCGCATTTCCGACCCGTCTCGTGCGGACGCCGCTGGAACGGCCTCCGTGCTGTTTCCTTGGGCACATAATAGATGGCTATGATCGCGCAGCAAGCCCAGTTTTGAACAGTTTCAGACTGGCATTGCGCCGCCGTGCCGCCGCCGAGGCGGCTTTTCGGCCGGTTCTGCGCCCGAAGAGGCCGGGAGCGGCGCCGCTCCGGGATCGCCCGGCGCGCCGATCGCATTGGGCGGCAAGGCGTTCGGCCCGTGCGCGTCGCCGGCGCCCTCCCCGCCCGGCCCGCCATGCGAGGCCGCCGGCGCGCCGTCCCCGTCCGCGGCCGGCCCCGCGCGGTCACGAACCTGTGACGGGAGGCGGGTCGACACGGTCGGCGCGTCGGCAACATCGAGTCCGGGCCCGTCCTCGGGAAACATCTGGCGCATCATCGCGCCGACGTCGTCGCCCGGCAGCAGCGGGCCGTTGCCGGGCACGCCGCCCGGCACGTTCCAGTCATAGGCGTAGTCGCGCGCGTCGCCCACGTAGTCGCGGATGGCCGGGTCGAGCGACCACATGCGCCGCAGCGCGGCGTTCTTCAGGGCCTCCGGAACGCCCTTGCGCAGGAACGCGGTCAGGTCGGCCTCCGGCGTGAGCTCCTCGATCTTCGGCAGGGCCGCGATCTCCTCGGGCGTCAGCGCCGCCTCGGGCTCGGCCGCCGCACCGGGCGCCTGCGCCTCCTTGGGCCGGGGCGCGGGCGCCTGCTCCTCCTCGCGCCGCACCTCGATCTTGCGCCGCGACCAGCGCGCCAGGAATCCGTCCGGCCGCTCGCTCACGTCCGCACGCCTCCGGCGCGGCGCCCGCCCCGGCTCATTCCCCATCCTCCCGCGAGGCCCGGTTCCGGCGCGCGAGCGCGTCGGGGTCGGCGCGTTCGCGCTTGCGCTTGAAGAACACCTGCTCGACGTGGAAGGCGTCGAAGAAGGCCTGCACCCAGTCCTGGACGGCCTGCGGCATCGGCACCGCCTCGACGACGTCGCCGATGCTCTCGGCGAGCGCCTCGCCCTCGTAGGGGTCCACGGTCGCGGAGACGAGTTCGACCTCCTCGCCCACGGGCCGCACCACGACCCAGACGCTCGGGCGACCGGAGACGAGGTTGTCGCGGTAATGGCCCGTCGCCCGCAGGTGCAGGTCGAGGGTCGCGGCGCCGGCATAGAACGTCTCGCCGCCGGCCTCCGAGCCGAGCCGGGCCCCGACCGCGAGCGACGGCGCCGCGGGCAGGATCGCGACCGGGCGCCATTCGTGGCCGCCCCACGGCCCCTTGAACGGACGCTTTTCCACCACGATCCCGATCTCGTGATGGTTCGGCACCGGGGCGCTCATGCGCGCCTCGCAGCGGGTCGGGCGTCCCGATCCTTCGCGATCATGTGGCCCTCGCATTGATTGCAGCGCGATCCGGAGCCGATCTGGATGCAGCCGTCCCGATCCTTCGCGATCATGCGGCCCTCGCATTGGCCTTCAGGGGCAGCCCCATGACGAGGTTCTGCGGCTTGAGGCGCACGGACTTGTCGGGCGCCATGGCGAGGAGGAGGTAGACCGGATGGCCCGCGACCCGCGGCTCGACGGGCGCATCCCCCGGCAGCACGAGCCGGAACAGCGCCAGCACCCGCGCGGCGGCCTCGGGATCGGGCGCCTCGCCGTTCCACAGGGCGTTGCCGATGCGGGTGCCCTCCGGGTCGAGGCCGACGAACCAGCGCCAGTCCCGGTCCTCGATCCGCTCCACCGGCTCGACCGCGACGTCGATGTGCAGGAGGTGGCGCACCCAGACCTCGATCGCCCGGGCGAGGCCCTCGCGGCTGCGCGGGTTGGAGCCCAGGTTGAGCGCCATCGTGAAGGCGTCGGAGCGGCTCCAGTAGGTCCAGGCGCTGGCGTCGTCGAGCACGTCGAGCTCGCCGGCCGGATCCTTGCCCAGCATGGCGACGAGGGGCGACTGGCTTCCCCCCAGCGCATGGCTCTCGATCACCTCCGCATCGGCGAGCAGCAGCGTGCCGTCGTGGAGCGAGGCGCGCTGCACGCGGAAGAACAGCTCGGCGGCGCGCAGCACGTAAGGATCCTCGCAGGCGTCGAGGGCATTGCGCAGGATCAGGTGGACGAGCTGGTTGAGGAAGAGCGGCGGCACGGAGCCGGGCGCCTGGCGCACGAGGCCGAGATAGGCCGCCTCCACGGTCGCGGCGGCGAGGAGGCGGTCGCGGAAGGCGACCATGAAGCTCCAGTTCTCGCGCGCGTCCGGGTCGGCGATCGCGGCGATCGCGGCGCCCGGGACCGGCCGGCGCGGCGCCGCCATCAAGGCGGCGTGGAGGGCGCGCTCCGCGTCGCACGCCTCCTCGGGCGGCATCAGCTCGGGCCTTGCGAGATAGGCGAGCAGCAATTCGTCCGTGACCGCGAGCCCTCCGCCTTCCGTGCGGCGGGTGAGGTGGTGGCCCGAAGAGACCCAGAACTCGCGCATCACGTTTTTCCCATCATCCCGAGGAGGTCGACGCGTTCCTCGGGCTCCTCGACCTCCACGAACTCGAAGGCGCGCGCATAGGCGTGCATCCGGTCGCCGCCGGGATTGGCGCCTTCGCGGCGCTGGAGGGTGCGGAACTGCTCGCGGACCGCCCCGTCCTCGACCGTGCGGTGCATCGCGATCACGGTGCCCGCCGGCCCGTCGCACAGGGACTGCGCGAAGGCGACCTCGTCGCGGGACGCGGCGAGCGCGGCCTCCCGGTCGGGCGCGCCGGCTTGCGCGAGGAGCTGGTCGGCGAAGGCTTCGACCACGCGCGCGACCTCGTGCTCCGCGATTTCCGCGATCTCGACGAGCGTCGAGAACCCGAGCGTGGTCGTGCCGAGGAAGCCGGCCCGGAAGGCGGCACGCTCCTTCGGGAGGAGGTCGGCCGGGTCCGCGCCCCAGAACATCGCCGAGCCGGGCACCGCCCACTCGCCGGGCTCGGCGGCGCGGGGGAACACGAAGGTGTCGGACGGATCGAGCCGCAGGCAGCGCAGAAGCCGCATCATGCGGGCACCTTCCGGATCGGGGAGCGGTCGAGCCGCAGGCAGCGCAGGAGCCGCGTCATGCGGCCACCTCCCGGAGCGGGAAGCCATCAAGCCAGGGGCAGCACGGGAGCCGCGTCATGGCAGAGGTCGGGGCAGGACGGGGCTCCAGGCGGGCCATCAGTCGATCCGCGGCAGGCCGGTGGCGGGATCGAACCAGGCCGCTTCCCGGAGCGGCCCGAGCAGGGGCACGCGCTCGACGCCGCCGGCACGGTGGATCAGGAGATCGCCGTTGCCGTCGATGCCGCGGCGCTCGCCGGCCGTGTGCTTCGGGAGGCGGGCGAGATAGGTCTCGGCGACGGCCTCGAAGCCGCGATCGGCCCAGGCGTCGAAGGCCACCATCAGGTGGCGCGCGAAGCTCTCGATCACGGCCCCATGCTCGTCCGCCTCGAACCCCTCCTCCTGGAGCCAGGTCACCGCGGGGTGAGCGCCGGTATCCGCGATCCGGACCGGCACCGCGAGAAGCTGCGCTCCGAACACGAGCCAGTCCGGCACCGCATCCTCGGCGCAGCCCTCCGGCCAGGCGAGCCGGGCGCCGCCGAGGCGCCCGCCATCCACCTGCACGGTCGCGGGCCAGGTCAGCGTCACGGGCTTCTCGGGCGGCACGAAGGCCGCGAGCGCCTCCACGATCGCGCTCATGCCGGCGAAGACGGCCCGGCGGGCGGAGGCCAGAGCCTCCTCGGGCTCCAGCACCACGGCGAATTCGAGCACGTCGAAGCGGCGCACCCAGACGAAGGCCCCCGCCCCCTCCTCGGGCGCGATGCGGCAGGCATGCCGCACGGCGTCGCCGTGCTCCCGAAGGGTCGTCAGGCGATAGGCCGGCGGCAGAGAAAGCGCGGGGGCGAGGGCGGCGGCGACCATGGGGGCTCGGCGTTCCGATGCTTCTGCTGCGACGGGAAGCGCCCTGTCGCAGTTTGGACCGGTTCTAGTATAAGCCTCGGAGGAACGCACGCGAGAGGCGTCAAAACGCCTCCGATGAATCAGACCCGTGGCCGAGGATCCGCCTGTGACCGTAACTGACCGCATCGTCGTGGCCTCGTCCGCCGCCGGCCCGGCATCCTCGCCGAGGATCGGCCGATGACGACGTCCGACCGCATCGTCGTGGCCTGCTCCTGCGAGGGCACGATGCCGCTCGCGACCGAGGCCATCGCGGCCGGGACCGGCGCCCGGGTCGAGGCCTGCACCCAGGCCTGCCGGGGCGAGATCGAGCGGGTGCGCCGCCTCCTCGGCACGGGCGCGCCCCTCACCATCGGCTGCACGCAGGAGGCCCCGCTCTTCACCGAGGCCGCGGAGGAACTCGGCGCCGCGGATAGGGTGATCTTCGCCAATATCCGCGAGCAGGCGGGCTGGTCGGACGAGGCGGCGCTCGCGGGACCCAAGATGGCGGCGCTGCTCGCGGCGAGCGCGGAGGCGACGCCGCCGGTCTCGCTCGTCTCCATGGAGAGCCGGGGCGTCACCCTGGTCTACGGACGCGACGAGGCCGCGATCGAGGCGGCCCGGCGCCTTTCCGACCACCTCGACGTCACCCTGCTCCTGACGCGGCCCGGCGACGTCGCCCCGCCGCGGACGACCGACTTCCCGGTGCTCAAGGGCACGATCGCGGGCGCGAAGGGTCATCTCGGCGCCTTCGAGCTGCGCGTCGACGATTACGCCCTCCCCTCCCCGTCCTCGCGCAGCCGCCTCGTCTTCGGCGAGGCCCGCAACGGCGCGACCTCGTCCTGCGACATCATCCTCGACCTCTCGGGCGGGGTGCCGCTCTTCCCGGCGCACGAGCTGCGCAGCGGCTATCTGCGCCCCGACCCGCGCGATCCGGCGGCGGTGGAGCGCGCGCTGGCCGAGGCCGCGAACCTCGTCGGCACCTTCGACAAGCCGCGCTTCATCACGTTCTCGGAAGGGCTGTGCGCGCATTCGCGCTCGAAGATCACCGGCTGCACCCGCTGCCTGGATCTCTGCCCCACGGGCGCGATCGCCCCGGCGGGCGACCATGTGGCGATCGACCCATACGTCTGCGCCGGCTGCGGCTCCTGCGCGGCCGCCTGCCCGACGGGCGCCGCCGCCTACGCCCTGCCCCCGGCCGACGCCCTGATCCGCCGCCTGCGGGCGCTCATGAACGCCTACGCCCTCGCGGGCGGGCGCAACGGCGTCGTGCTGTTCCACGACGGCGACCACGGCGAGCCCCTCATCGACGCGCTCGCGCGATTTGGTGCGGGCCTGCCCGCGAACGTGCTGCCGGTCCGCGTCAACGAGGTCACGCAGGTCGGGCCCGAAGCGGTCGCGGCGCTCTTCGCCTACGGGGCCGCGGGCGTGCGCTTCCTGACGCGGGGCAGGCCCAAGCACGATCTTTCGGGCCTCCACCGCGCCGCCGGGACCGCGAACCTCATCCTCGACGGGCTCGGCTACGGCAGCGGCATCGTCTCCGTGATCGAGACCGACGACCCGGATGCGTTGCGCGCCGCCCTCGACCGGGCGCCGCTCGGCCGTCCGGCCGCGAGCCCGGCCGGGTTCCAGCCGCACGGGGCGAAGCGCGGGGTGCTCGAACTCGCCTTCCGGGAACTGCATCGCGCCGCGCCCGCCCCCGTCGACGTGGTGGCGCTGCCCGCGGGCTCGCCCTTCGGCGGCCTCGACCACCGGGCCGACGCCTGCACCCTGTGCCTGGCCTGCGTCTCCGCCTGCCCGACCCACGCGCTCACCGACAACACCGAGAAGCCGATGCTGCGCTTCACGGAATCGCTCTGCGTCCAGTGCGGCCTGTGCGCCGCGACCTGCCCCGAGGACGCGATCGCTCTCGTGCCGCAGCTCGACTTCAAGGCCTGGGACAGCCCGCGCCGGCTCTTGAAGGAGGAGGAGCCCTTCCACTGCATCGCCTGCGCCAAGCCCTTCGGGACGAAGAGCACGGTCGAGCGCGTGGTGCGCAAGCTCCAGGACCAGCACTGGATGTTCTCAGGGACAGCCGGCCAGGCGCGGGTGCGCGTCCTGATGATGTGCGAGGATTGCCGGGTCGAGGCGGTGGTGAACGAGAGCTTCGATCCGCACGCGATGCCGCGTCCCAACCCCCGCACCACCGAGGATTACCTGCGCGAGCGCGAGGCGGCCCGGCTGCCATCGGGCGAGCAGGCCTGAGCGCGCCGCGAGGGCTCAGCGCGTCGCGCGTTCGAGGAAGCGCACCAGCGCCTCCCGGTCGGCGGCGCTGCCGATCTGCTGCTCGGGCATCTTGGTGCCGGGCGTGTATTGCGCCGGCCCGACCTCGAACAGCTTCGCGATCGTCTCCGCGTTCCACACGATATCGAGCTGCCGCAGGGCCGGCGAGAAATTGTAGCCCGGCGCCGTGGCGATGCGCCGGCCGAACACGCCGTGCAGCGTCGGGCCGGCGCGGTTGCCGCCGTCCGGGGTGAGCGTGTGGCAGGCCGCGCAGGCCTGGAACACCTCGGCGCCGCGCTCGCCCTGGAAGCCCGCCAGGACGTCCTCCGGGCGGGCGATCACCACCGCGCCGATGTGCTCGCCCGTGCGCATGTCCCAGCGCCGCACGAGGCGGTCGCTGCCCCCGGTGAGGAGTTCGGCGCCGTCGGGGCGGAAGGCGAGCGACCAGACCGGCAGGCCGGGGCCCACGAGGCGGAACAGGAGCCGGGCCTCCGCGCGGTCGAGCACCGCCACCGAGCCGCCCACGGACGCCGCGGCGATCCGCGTCCCGTCGGGCGAGAGGCGCAGCGCGATCACCGGCCTCGCCTCCGCTTCGGCCTGCGCCCGCACGCGGCCGTCGGGCTTGAGGATCCGCACCATTCCGTCCGCGCCGCCCGCGACGATCTCGCCGTCGGGCGCGGCCGCGATCGCATTGAGGGGCGTCGGAAGCTGATGGATCGCGGTCGCGCCCTCCCCTCGCGGCCAGATCCGCAGGGTGGCGTCGTAGCCCCCGGTCACGATCCGGCCGTCCGGCAGGAAGGCGACCGCGTTGACCGGGCCCTGGTGCCCTTCGAGCACCCGCGCGGCCCCGGCGGCGTCGGGCATCCCTGCCCCGCTGCCGGCGAGCGGCGTCACCCGCGCGGTGCCGTCCCAGGACGCCGAGGCGAGCGCGAGGCCGTCGGGCGCGACGGTCAACGAGACGACCGGACCCTTGTGGGCCTCGATCACCCCCTCGGGCTCGGGCCGCCCGAGGCGCCAGAGCGCGATGCGGCCGTCCTCGCCCCCGGTGGCGAAGCGCCCGTCGGGAAGGCTCGCGACCGCGTTCACGGCGCCCTCGTGGAAGCGCAGGACGGAGAGCGCCGCCCCGCCCTCCACGTCCCACAGGATCGCCGACTGGTCGAAGGAGCCCGACATGGCGAGCCGCCCGTCGGCCGAGACCGCGAGCGCCCGCACCGGCCCGCCATGGCCGCGCAGTTCGGCGCGGGCGGCGTGCGGAAGGAGGAGCGCGAGCAGGAGACAGGCGAAGCGCAGCATGGGGGTCCCGTTCAGGCGATGCGGAAGCCGAGCGCCCGGAGGGCGGCACTCGTCCCGGGCTCGCGCAGGATGTCGAGGAAGGCCGCGACGGCCGGTTTCGCGCGGCGCTCCGCCACGAGAGCGAAGTCGTAATGCTCCTCGGCGAGCGGCAGGAAGCCGAGGCCGTAAGCCTCCGCCGCCGGCGCGATCGCGACGCCCCAATCGGCGCGTCCCTGGGCGACCGCGGCCGCGACGGCGTTGTGGGATTTCGGCTGGTTCCAGTAGCCCTCGGGGCGCGCGCCGCCGAGGAGCCGGTCGATCAGGATGCGCGTGCCCGCGCCCTGGTTGCGGTTCACCATCAGGCAGGCGGGATCGGCCGAGGCCGCGGCGACCGCCTCGGCCGGCGCCCTGCCCGCGAAGCGCGCGTCGCCCGGCCGGAAGACGATCCCCTGCATGCGCCGCCAGCCGGGGACGAGTTCGAGCCCGGGCGCGAGATAGCTCTCGTTGTAGAGCCCCGTGGCGGGATCCATGAGGTGGATCGGTGCGAGGTCGCATTCGCCGCGCCGCGCCGCGGCGAGGCCGCCGAGCGAGCCGACCGCCATCAGGCGGGCCGAGAAGCCGCGCTCGGCCAGCCGCCCCACGAGGGCGTCGAGGCCGAGGCAATGGCTGCCGACGATCACGAGGTCCGGCACCCGGACCTGGGGCGTGAAGAGGGTCACGGGGACGCGCTCGCCGGCCGGCAGGTGATCGGCGAGCGCGTCGATCGCGAAGAAGCCGTCGGCCTGGGCGAAGGCCGTGATCGAGCCCGAGCCCTTGGCAGAGGGGTAGGCCGCATGGCCGCCCTCGCGCTCCACGAGGGAGACCATCACGAACTCGGTGCGGCCGATCTCGGAGGCGACCCGCACCGGCACCTCGGCCTGGACCCGCGCCTCGCTGCGGGGCGAAAGGCCGGCGAGGATCCGCAGCACCGGGGCCACGATGTCGTGGAAGGTGAACATCGCCGAGGTCGGGAAGCCCGGGAGCACCACGACGGGCTTGCCCCCGCAGACCGCGAGGCACAGGGGCTTGCCGGGCTTGAGCGCGACCCCGTGCGCCACGATGCCGGGCTCGCCCAGCCGCGCCACGAGCCGGTGCGTGAGGTCGCCCGCGCCCTTCGAGGTGCCGCCCGAGAGCACCACCCCGTCGCACTCGGCGAAGGCCCGGCGCAACGCCGCCTCGAGGACCGCCTCGTCGTCGGGACAGGCGCCGTAGGCGACGGGCTCGGCGCCGTTCTCGGCCAGGGCCGCGGCGACGATCGGACCGTTGGCGTCGTAGATCGCGGCCGGGCGCAGGGACTCGCCCGGCGCCACGAGTTCGTCTCCGGTGGAGAGCACCGCGATCCGCGGCCGGCGCCAGACCGGCACCGCGGCGATCCCGCAGGCCGCCAGCATGCCGATCTCGCGCGAGCCGACCGCGGTGCCCCGCCGCAGGAGCGTCTCGCCGCGGGCGATGTCGGAGCCGGCAAAAGCCACGAAGGCGCCGGGCGCCGGCGCCCGGCGCAGCTCGATCACGCCGTCGGCAACCGGCTCGGTGTGCTCGATCATCACCACCGCGTCGGCCCGGCGCGGGATCGGCCCGCCGGTCGCGATCGGCGTGGCGGTGCCAGGCGCGACCGCGAGCAGAGGCGTAGTCCCGCAGGCGATCACCTCCGGGTTGAGGCGCAGGCGCACCGGCCGCGCCTGCGCGGCATCCGTGCAATCGAGGCTGCGCACCGCGAAGCCGTCGACGCCGGAGCGGTCGAAGGGCGGCACGTCGGTGGGCGAGGCGACGTCCGCGGCGAGCACGCGCCCGAGCGCCTGGGCAAGGGCGACCGTCTCGAGGCCGAGCGGCCGCGGCGCCAGGGCGGCCGTGAAGCGGCGCAAGGCCTCGTCGCGGTCGAGGACCGTCAGGAACTGCTCCTGCCGGATCGCCTCGCCCGCGGGAGGGTGCGGAGCGCCGGGGGGCGGGGAATGATCCATCGAACCTCTCGGGAGGCGGCGACGCCTTCCCTTCGATACCCTTGCGGACGCCCGGAGACCATAGGCTCACGCTGACGCGGACAGCCCCATGTGGGTCAGACGCAGGAGACCATAGGCCCACGCTGCCGCGGGCAGCCCGCGCCCGTCAGAGCCCGTACGCCTCCACGGTATCGCCCTCCCGCACCCCCTCGCTCTCCGGCGCGAGCGCGAACCACGCATCGGCCCTTGCCAGCGCCGCGAGGCTCAGGCTGCCGATGCCGAGGGGCTCGAAGCCGCGTTCGCTCCTGCGCACGACGGCAACCTCGGTGAACCCGATCGTCGACGCGAGCTTGCGGGCGAGCGGCCGCCTCCAGGCAAGGCCCGCCGGCGCCAGCCCCGTGAGATGCGCCGCCAGGGGAGCGAGGAGCGTCCGCGCGACGGCGAACACGGCGTCAGCGCGCTCGGGAACCACGACGACCACCTGCGCGCCGCGCAGGAACACCTGCGTGGTCTCGCCGGGCCGCAGCGCGAGGCCCCGGGCCACGGGATGCAGGTCCCCGGCCGCCGGCCGCCAGGCCCCGGCGGCGACGACCACCAGAGGAGCCGTCGCGGCGGCGAGGGCACGGTCCGGGTCGTCCGTCGCGGCGGCGACATGGAGGCCCGGGATTCCGGCCAGGCCGAGCCGCACGAGCGAGGCGTCGCCCGCGGCGACGACATGGCAGCCGCAACGCCGGACCGAGGCCGTTCCGAGGCCGGCGGCCCGTGCGGCCGCCGCCGCCTGCGGGCGCAGCACCGTGCCCGCTTCCGCCAGGACCTCTCCGGCGGCGGCGTCCTCTCCCGCCCGCACGGCATTCTCGCCCGGGCCGACGGCGGCGACGAGTTCGAGGAGCGGGCCGGTACGCGCCAGGCCGTCCTCCGGCAGCACCGCGTCGCAGCCCGCGGGGAGCGGATCGCCGGCCGCGACCCGGGGCGGCGGCTCGGACAGGAGGAGCGGCCCATAGGAGGAGACGCCGACGAGGTCGCGCGAGGCGACCGCGAAGCCCGCCCGCAGCGCCTGCGGGCGGGCCGGCACGGGGCCCGGGACGACGAGGGGCGCGGCGAGAACGCCCCCGACCGCGTCCCCGACCGCCGCCGCCGCGGCGGGCAGGGAGCCGCAGGCGGCCTTCGCTTCGGCCAGGACGGCGGCGAGCGGCCTCAGAACCGGGACGGGGGATGCCATGGCGAAGGGGGCCCGCGGGAGGAGGGAGCGTTTACAAGCGGCGTGCTTCAGTGTTCTGTGACGGGCCTCGCCTGTCCAGAGCCGCCGCGAGGCGCCGTCCGGCCCTCCGCGACGGCGGATATCCGGGCCCTCCCCTCCCAAGCCCCGCGACCCATGCCCGAGACGAAGCTCGATCTCACAGGGCTCAAATGCCCGCTCCCGGCGCTCAAGACCCGCAAGGCCCTGCAGAAGCTGGCACCGGGCGACGGCCTCGAGGTAACCTGCACCGATCCGCTTGCCGCCATCGACATCCCGAACCTGATCCGGGAAACCGGAGACCGGATCGAGCACCAGGAGGCGTCCGCGGACCGGCTGGTCTTCCGCATCCGGAAGGCGCCGCGTTAAGGCGCCGTTTCGCGGGAATTTAGCTGACGAAGGGCTAGCCGACAGGGCAATCTGCCGCATCCGCAGGCGTTTCGCCCCCGGATTGCGCCCGAATCGCGAAAAGGCCAGAATGAGGCACCGAGGCCTGGGGCAAGGCGATGGGGCAGATCGAGGCAGCTTTCTCCCGCGAGGAGGCTCTGGAGGCGGAAGTCGCCCGCCTGCTCGCCATTCTGGAGCAGGCCGGCCTCGAGCCCGACGGCAGTCCGGCCGGCCTGGTGGCGGCGAGCCGCCTCACGGCCCAGAACGCCCTCGACCGCCTCAGGAAGACCCAGAATGCGGCCGCGGAAGCGGCGGCCTTCCATCGCCGCAGCCTCGCCGACGGCCGGGCGGAGCTCGCCTCCGCCGAGGCCCTGAACCGGGACCTCCTGCGCGCCAACGCTGCGCTGCGCGAGAGCGAGGAGCGCTTCCGCACCCTGGCGGACAGCGCGCCCGCGCTGATCTGGACCACGGATGCGGACGGCCGGATCACCTTCGCGAACCGCCATTACGAGACGCTGTTCGACCGCCCGGCCGGCGACATCCTCGGCGACGGCTGGATGCGGATCGTCCACCCGGATGACCTCGACCGCTTCCACGGCGCGTTCCTGTCGGCCTTCGCCCAGCGTCTGCCCTTCAAGGCCGAGGTGCGGGTCCGCGACCATGCGGGGCGCACCCGCTGGCTGCGCTGCGAGGGCGTGCCGCGCTACCACGGCGACGGGCTCTTCCTGGGCTACACGGGCTGCAACATCGACATCACGGACGGCAAGGTCGCGGAGGAGCATCGGGAGTTCCTGATCGGCGAGCTGAACCACCGGGTGAAGAACATCCTGGCGAACGTTCAGTCGATCGCCTTCCAGACCCTGCGCAACGCCGACGGCCTCGAGGCCGCGCGGGCTTCGCTCGAGGCGCGGCTCCTGGCGCTCGGAGGCGCCCAGGACGTGCTCACCCGGGAAAACTGGACGAGCGCCGGCATCCGGGCCGTGCTCGCGAGCGCGCTCTCCGTCCACGCCGTCGAGGGGGGTCCCGAGCGGATCCGGTCGAGCGGGCCCGACATCCGCCTGAGCCCGAGGGCGGCGCTCGCGCTCGCGATGATGGCCCATGAACTCGGCACCAACGCGATCAAGTACGGCGCGCTGTCGAACGAATCCGGCCGGGTCGATCTCGCCTGGAGCGTGGAGACCCTGTCGGACGGCGCCCGCTTCCGGTTCAACTGGACGGAGCGCGACGGGCCTCCCGTGCGTCCGCCGGCGCGGAAGGGCTTCGGCTCGCGGCTGATCGAGCGCGGGCTCGCGGGCGACCGCGGCGACGTGCGCCTCGCCTTTGCGCCGGAGGGCGTCGTCTGCGCCGTCGACGCGCCGCTCGCCGCCGTGCAGGACTGACGCCCCGCCTGCGGGCGACCGAGGCCCCTTGCGGGATCCCCGGCCTTCGATCGCGCCGCCGCGGGTGCGAGAAGCCGTGGAGGCTCTCACGGCCTCCACGGATGGCCGATCCGGGATCGATGGATGGACGTCGCGTCGATCCGACGAGCAGGACCGCCTCCGCGGGCTGCGCCCATCCCGCATGCGGTGCTCCGAACCGGCCGGGCCGGGTCGGCGGATGCACGCTCGACGAGGCCCGGGGGCGGGCCGCGCCGCTCAGGCGGCGCTCTGGTCCCGGCTGCCCGGCACGAGGCGGCTCAGGGTCTCGGCAAGCGCGCGCCGGGAGACCGGCTTCTCGAGCCAGGGAACGCCCTGGAACTCCGGCGTACCGGCCTCCGGCCGCAGCCCGGAATAGATCGCGAAGGGCACGCCGCGCCGCTTCAGCTCGCGCGCGAGATCGACGCTGGACCCGTCGGGCAGCATGATGTCGAGGAGCGCGAGTTCCGGGGTATCGGTGCCTAGCCACGCCAGCGCCTGCGCCCTGCGGCCGAAGGGGCCGACGACGTCGAAGCCGGCTTCCTCCAGGGAGGCCTCGAGGGACATGCCGATCAGGGCCTGATCCTCGACGATGAGGCAACGGGGACGAGATAGGGTCATGGTCTCTCGAACTCTGCCGGCCCTCGGCCGGCCACGGTACGGGATCGCCCCGCGGGGGTCACGGGCCGGGCCGCACCGGCCCAGCTTGCCCCGCAAAACGAAAGAGCCCCGCCAGGGCGAGGAACCCGGGGCGGGGCAGGATCTCGAAGGGCGGCACGGACCTCGCCGCCAGGCTTGAGCCCAGGCGGAAGGTCGTCACCACCGGGCCTTCGTGTTCTAGACGAACGGGTCCGGCCGCACCTTAACCCAGGTGAAACCACGCCGCACAATCTTCGGCCGCCGACCGGCATGCGCGCCGGCCAAGCTTAGCCCACGTTAATGCATGGGCCCCCGCGTGCGACGATGCTCTGATCCAGTGACAGTGTCGCTCCGTATGTGGACCATCGGCGTCGCTGGCGGCCCCTTTCTCGCCCGACGACCGTTCGCCGGCCGATCCTGCCCAGTTCTTGTCGAGTAACCATGACCGCTCCCCTGCCCAAGGATGCCGCCCTCGAGGAAGAGGGCGCGGATCAGGCTCCGGAACCCGCGCTCGACGCGCAGGTCCAGCAGCAGCTCGGCTCGCTCCTGCGCGGCATGTATGCCGACCTGCTCAACCGTCCGGTCCCCGACCGTTTCCTCGAGATCCTCCAGCGCCTCGACGAGCGCCCGGAGGACGACAGGCCGTGACCCCGGATGCCGATGTCCGCGCCGGGCTGTTCCTGGTCGTCCCCCACCTTCGCGCCTTCGCGATCTCGCTCACGGGCAGCCTGGACCATGCCGACGACCTGGTCCAGGAAACGCTCCTGCGCGCCCTGAGCAACCTCGACAAGTTCCAGCCCGGCACGAGCCTGCAGGCCTGGACCTTCACGATCCTGCGCAATCTCTTCCACACCGAGTTCCGCAAGCGGCGGCGGGAGGTCGAGGATCCCGACGGGCTGTTCGCGGGCCGGCTCGCCTCCCTGCCCGAGCAGGGCGCCCGGCTCGACTTCCAGGACCTGCGCACGGCGCTCGCGAAGCTGCCCTCGCACCAGCGCGAGGCGCTGCTGCTGGTCGGGGCCGAGGGCCTCTCCTACGAGGAGGCCGCGCGGGTCTGCGGCACCCATCTCGGGACGATCAAGAGCCGGGTCAACCGCGCCCGCACCCGGCTCGCCGAACTGCTCCACCTCGACACCCTCGACGATCTCGGCCCCGACCACCTCGTCCGCGGCGCGCTCCGGGAAGACGTGACGCAGGCGTCCTGAGCGGGGGTGCGGGATGCGCGGCGCGCTCCGGGAAGACGTGACGCGGGTGTCCTGAGCAGGCCTGCGGGGTCGTCCGTCGGGGCTGCGCGGCGCGTCAGCCCGGCTCCCGGCTCTGGAGCCGCTCCCGGTGAGCGGTGTAGAGCCCGCTCGCGATGATCACGCCCGTGCCGACGAGCGTCCAGAGGTCGGGGACGTTGCCGAAGACGAGAAGGCCGAGCAGCGCCGACCAGACGAGCTGACTGTAGAAGAAGGGCGCGAGCACCGAGGCGCTCGCCTGCCGGTAGGCCAGGACGATGAGGCATTGCGCGGCCGTGGCGGTGAGGCCGGTGGCGAGGCCGAGCCCCAGTTCGCGCCAGCCGAGATCGGCCCAGGCGAAGGGCACGACGGCGCTCATGACGAGGCAGCCCACCACGGCGGAATAGACCATGGTGGTGAGCGGATGGTCGCCGCCGCTCATGCGCCGCGTGATCACGAGCGACAGGGCCCAGATGAAGGCCGCGAGGATCAGCAGGATCGCGGACGGATCGAAGGCCTCGGAGCCCGGCCGCACGACGATCATCACGCCGAGAAAGCCGATCGCCACGGCGGCCCAGCGGCGTCCGCCCGCCCTCTCGCCCAGGATCGGCACCGAGAGGGCCGTCACGAAGAGCGGCGACACGAAGGCGATCGCGGTCGCCTCCGCGAGCGGGACGACCCCGAGCGCCAGGATGAACAGGAGCGCCGAGACCGAGACCCCGACGCCGCGCAGCACCTGCAGGACGGGATGCCGCGTGCGCAGGGACCGCGCGCCCATCCGGAGCGCCACCGGGGCCAGCACGAGCACGAAGACCACGAAGCGCAGCCACGTGACCTGCACGGCGGGCAGGATTTCCATCAGGGTCTTGGCGAACGCGTCTGAGCAGGCGAAGCAGAACACCGCCGCGGTGACCAGCAGGATCCCGTGGAGCGGCCGCTCGATGCGGGCGGGCGCGGGGCGCGAGGAGGTGGAGCTGAGGGGAGCGGCCGGGCGGGCGGCCTCGCGGGCGGAGGAGGTCACGGGCGGTCTCGACGGGGTCGCCGCACCCTAGCACCGCGCTTCCGGGCGAGGCCCGCAAAATCCGGCGGGGCACCATGCGGCCGGGGCGGTGCCCGCAAGGGCGGTTCAGCGCTCGTGCGGATCGAGGTCGAGCGGCCGCACCTGGCAGTTGGCGAGCCATTCGCCCGTGAGGTGATAGAAAAAGGTGCCGTGGCCGACGACCGCGATGGTGCGCTCGGGCCGCGCCCGCAGCCAGTCCTTGAAGGCCTCGACCCGCTCCTGCAGGCGCTCGATCGGCTCGTAGCAGATGCCGTTCGGGTCGGGCTCGCCCTCCTGGTGCCACCAGACGTCGGGCAGATGGTCGAGGGCGAAATGCGGGAACTCGGCCGTGAGCAGCGCCGGCGCCCGGCCGATGTCGCAGCTGCTGCCGCCGTGCTCCCGGTGCAGCGCCTCGACCAGGAAGGCGGGCCGCGCCGGGTGGTCGCCGAAGAGGCCCGTGGTGGTCTGGAGCGCCCGGGTCAGCGGAGAGGTCACCACGAGTTCGAAGGCGATGTCGTGCAAGGCCGCCCGCGCCTCGCGGACCTGGCGGTGGCCCTCCTCGGTGAGCGGCGCGTCCGGGTGGAGCGGATCGACCCCCGTGGCCCTGTAGGCGGCGTTGAAGGTCGATTCGCCGTGGCGGATGCAGTAGACGGCTTTGGCGGCCATGGATGCGGGGCTCTCCCGGGTGTCGGTCGGGGCGGGACGTCGAGGCGCAGCGCCGCTCCCGTGGACGCGGCGCGTGCCGGGCGAACGCTCAGTGCAGACGACCCGCCTTGAGGAAGCGGGCGCGGTCGGACGACGTCACCGTGACGTCGAAGCGGTCGCCCTCGCGCTCCAAGGTGAGGGGCACGTCGACGCCAGCCTCGCCGAGCGACCAGACCTTGCGGTAGAGGTCGGCGAGCGAGGGCACCGCGTCGCCCGCGACCGCATGGACGATGTCGCCCACCTGCAGCCCCGCCCGGCGCGCCGGCCCGTCGCCGGCCAGCCCGATGATGACGACCTGATCGCCCTCGTCCTCGCGGGCGTAGAAGCCGAGCCAGGGACGGGGCGGGCGGTTGACCCGGCCGAGCGTCAGGAGGTCGTCCAGGATGGGTTTCAGGTGGTCGATCGGCACGATCATGTTGAGGGGCACGATGCGCCCGCCCGCGGCCTGGTGCTGGAGCTGGAGCGAGCCGATGCCGAGCAGGTCGCCGCGCGGGCCGATCAGCGCCGTGCCGCCCCAATGGGGGTGCGCGGGCGCGGTGAAGATCGCGTCGTCGAGGAGGTACTCCCAGTAGCCCGCGAATTCCTGCCGCGCCACCACCCGGGCCGAGACCGAATGCGGCCGGCCGCCGGCGCCCGCGACCACCACGTCGGTGCCGATGCCGAGGCGGCGCGAGTCGCCCAGGGACAGGACCGGCACGTCGAGGGATCCCAGCGCCTGGACGAGGCCGAACCCGCTGACGAAATCGAAGGCCAGCGCGTGGCCCTGCACGACCCGGCCCGTGCTCGTGGTGAGCCAGACCTCGCTCGCCTCGGTGATGAGGTAGCCGATGGTGAGCACGAGGCCGTCGGCGCGGATGACCACGCCCTGGCCCTCGCGTTCGGTGCCGAGGGTCTCCGCGGTGTAGGCGTCCTCCGGCACGTGGGCCCGCAGGGACACCACGGCGCCGAGCGCCGCTTTCAGATCGTACCCGACCCGGCCCGGGTCCGGCTGGAACTCGGGCGGGATCCGCCACTCCTCCGGTGAAGCCATCGCAACTCCTCGGCACGGGGGTGCCGCTGACGGTCTGGTTTCACGCACATCTAGGGAGCGGGGGCGGTTTCGGAAGATGCCGCGGCGCAGCGAAGCGGGCCCCGCGGGACCCGCTCCGCAGGCTCGCTCCTACGTGCCACCCATCGAGGGTCCACCCATCGAGGACCCGCCCATGGACGGGGCGTCGGCCTCGACGCCCATGACGAGGCCCTCGATGTCGTGCTTCTGGGTCACGGGGATGAGCTTGTCGACCACGCGGCAGACGAGGTGCTTCTTCACGGAATCCGGCAGGGCGTCGTAGTAGTCCTGCGTGACCATCATGTCGTGCAGCGCGGCGTGGCCGGCGCCGGGCGCGTCGACGCCGAGCACGAGCACGGGACGCGAGATCGGCGACGGGTGCGCGGTGCCGCGATGGATGGTGAGCGCCGAGCGGCAGGAGATGTCGCCCATGCGGGGATACTTGCGCACCGCCTTCTCGGCGAAGCGCGGCCACATCTCCTGCGGCGGGAACATCTCGTAGTTCCATTCGCGCCCGTCGATCCACTGGGTGCCGGGCGAGACCTCGAAGGGACCCATGTCCTCGGTGACGTCGACGCCCGTGAGGTTGAAGGCGAGCGAGGTGATGCGGCGCTGCTCGTATGTTTCGGGCGGGGACGGGAAGTCCCGGTGCCAGGGCTGGTACTTGGCGCCCTGGAACGGCGTGTCGAAGCCGACCTCGACGATCTCGTAATCGGGCCCGAGCACCCGCTCGCAGATGCCGGTCACCCACGGGTGGGTGACGAGGTCGACGAAGCCGCGGATGTCCTGCGGGTGCACCTCCACGTACCAGCGCCGGGGCCCGCGCCCGACCGCGCCGCCGGGGCGCTGGATGGCGTCCCAGAACGCGCTCATCATGTCCTCGCGCATGCCCTCGGCCCAGTCGCGCGAGAAGGCGCCCTTCAGACCCGTGATCCCATCGCGGTAGAGGGTGTCGACATGCTCCCCGAGGTCGAAACCGTGAGTGTTCTCGTTGACGGTCGTGCGCGCTTGGCTCGTCACGGGTCGCTCCTCTCCTGACAGGGCCGGCATTCGGGGCCGTTGGCCCGAGCTTACCAAGAGTAACGCCCGGCGTGAACCGCCGGTCCCGCCTGCGCGGGCGGGACGCAGGTCGGAGAGCGGGGACGTGTCAACCAGCTCTGAGCCAGCGCGGCCGCTTGAGGTCGCCCGCGATCGCCTTGGCGGCGTTGTGCCCGGGCGCGCCCGTGACGCCCCCGCCCGGATGGGCGCCGGCGCCGCAATGGTAGAGGCCGCGCACGGGCCCGCGGTAATCCGCATGGCCGAGCATGGGCCGGGCGGAGAAGAGCTGGTCGAGCGACAGCGCCCCGTGGAAGATATCGCCGCCCGTGAGGCCGAAGACCCGCTCGAGGTCGAGGGGCGAGAGCACCTGCCGCCCCACCACGCTCGCCCTGAAGCCGGGCGCGTAAGCCTCGACGGTGTCGATCATCAGGTCCGCGACCGTCTCGCGGTGGTCGTCCCAGGATTGCCCGTCGGGGAGTTCCGGCGCCACGTGCTGGCAGAACAGGCTGGCGACATGGGCGCCCCGCGGGGCGAGGCTGTCGTCGAGGGTCGACGGGATCAGCATCTCGACGATGGGCTCCCGGCTCCAGCCGTGGGCGCGGGCGTCGTGATAAGCCCGGTCCATGTAGGCGAGGCTCGGAGCCAGGATGATCCCGGCCGTGTGGTGGTCGGCCGCGACCCGGCCCGGCAGGGCCGTGAAGCTCGGCAATCCTGAGAGCGCGACGTTCATCCGGAAGGTCCCGGAGCCGCAGCGGAAGCGGCGGATGCGCTCCACGAAATCAGGCGGCAGGGCGTCCTCCGGCACCAGGCGGGTGTAGAGGAGGCGCGGCGTCACGTTGGCGGCCACCGCGCGCGCGCGGATCGTGCGCCCGTCCTCCAGCACCACGCCGCCGGCGGCGTCGCGCTCGACGATCACCTCGCGCACGGGGGCGTCCAGCTCGATCTCGACGCCGGCCGCCCGAGCGGCCTTCGCCATCGCGCCCGTGATCGCTCCCATGCCCCCGATGGCGTGGCCCCAGGCGCCCTTCCTGCCGTTCACCTCGCCGAAGGCGTGGTGGAGGAGGACGTAAGCCGTGCCGGGGGTGTAGGGGCTGGCGTAGTTCCCCACCACGGCGTCGAAGCCGTAGAGCGCCTTGACGAGGTCGCCCTCGAACCAGGGATCGAGGTAGTCGGCGGCGGATTTCGTGAAGAGGTCGAGGAGGGCGCGGCGCTCCGCCATGGGGAGACGGCCGAGCTCGCGCCCGAGCGCGGCGGCCTTCAGGAGTTCGCCGATGGAGCGGGGGTTGAGGCCCTCGACCACGTTCGGGGGCGCCCGCAGGACGAGGCCGCGCAGCACGTCGGCGATCGCCTCGATCTCCGCTCCGAAGGCGTCGTAGCGCTCGGCGTCGCGGGCCGAATGGCGGGCGATCTCGCTCTTGGTCCGGCCCTCGCCGGCGAGGAGATAGCGCCCGTCGCGGGCGGGGAGGAAATTCGCGGCGCGGCGCTCGACGATCCTGAGGCCGTGCTCGTGGAGCTTCAGGTCGCGGATCACCTTCGGGTTCAGCAGGCTGACCGTGTAGGAGGCGACCGAGTTGCGGAACCCTGGGTGGAACTCCTCCGTGACCGCGGCCCCGCCGACGACGGACCGGCGCTCCACGACCTTCACCTTGAGCCCGGCCATGCCGAGATAGGCCGCGCAGGTGAGCCCGTTATGGCCCGCCCCGATGACGACGACGTCATAAGTGTCCGCGGCCATGGCCTTCACCCTCCCGCTCCCCGGGCGGGTTTGCGGTTGCAGGCGCGCAAAGGTCAATGGGCCGCTTTGTCCCGGTATGCGCCTCGCATTCGGGCGCTGGGGTGCCTAGCTAGGCCCCAGCGAACGGAAACGAGGACCGCCATGGGGCTTCTGATCGACGGCGTCTGGCACGACCAGTGGTACGACACGACGAGCACCGGCGGGCGCTTCGTGCGCAAGGATTCCGCCTTCCGCAACTGGATCACCGCGGACGGCTCGCCGGGCCCCACCGGCGAGGGCGGGTTCGAAGCGGAGGCGGGCCGCTATCATCTCTACGTCTCGCTCGCCTGCCCCTGGGCGCACCGCACCCTGATCCTGCGCAAGCTCAAGGGCCTGGAGGATCTGATCTCGGTCTCGGTGGTGCACTGGATCATGCGCGAGAAGGGCTGGACCTTCGCGGACGGCCCCGGCGTGGTGCCGGACCCGATCCACGGCGCGGGTTTCCTGCACGAGGTCTACACCGCGGCCAAGCGCGACTATACCGGCCGCGTCACGGTGCCGGTGCTGTGGGACAGGAAGCGCGGGACGATCGTCAGCAACGAATCCTCCGAGATCATCCGGATGCTGAACGCGGCCTTCGACCGCGTCGGCGCCGCGCCCGGCGACTACTACCCGGACGATCTGCGCGAGGAGATCGACGGGCTGAACGCCCGGATCTACGACAATGTCAACAACGGGGTCTACAAGGCGGGCTTCGCGACAACGCAGGGCGCCTACGAGGAGGCCGTGGCGCCGCTCTTCGACACCCTCGACGGGCTCGACGCGCGCCTCGCGACCCGGCGCTTCCTGACGGGCTCACGGCAGACGGAAGCGGATTGGCGCCTCTTCACCACGCTCGTGCGCTTCGACCCCGTCTATGTCGGCCATTTCAAGTGCAACCTGCGCCGCATCAGCGACTACCCGAACCTGTCGGGGTACCTGCGCGACCTCTACCAGACCCCGGGTATCGCCGAGACGGTCGATATGGGGCACATCAAGGGCCACTATTACGAGAGCCACGCCACCATCAATCCGACCAGGGTGGTGCCGCTCGGGCCGATCATGGATCTCGACGCGCCGCACGGGCGGGAAGGTCTGGGCTAACCTCTCACCTGCGCCTCAGGGCCGAACAGCGGCCGGCCCACCCACACACCTCATCCTGAGGTGCGAGCGGAGCCAAGAACCGGCGCTCCCATCCCCGACCTCATCCTGAGGAGCGAGCGGAGCGAGCCTCGAAGGAGGGTTCCAGTGCCAGCACGGCTTCTGGAGCCCTCCTTCGAGACGCAGCCTGCGGCTGCTCCTCAGGATGAGGAGGTGGGTGGGAGAGCCCCGTCGCTGTCGCTGTTTTCGGGGCGAAGGTTAGGCAAAGCAGACGCGCCACGAGCCTGTTTGGGTCCCCGCCTCGAGAGGCCGGGCAGCGCCTCGAAGTCGCCCCGGATCAGCGCCTCCTTCTTCGCACGGGCCCACCCTTTGATCTGCCGCTCGGAGGCAATGGCTTCGTCGATGCGGTCGAAATGGGACGAATACACGAGCGTGACCGGCCGGCGCTTGGCCGTGTACCCGCCGAACGTGCCCTGCTGGTGCTGGCTCACCCGCGTGTCGAGGTCTTCGGCGCGGCTCGTCCCGACATAATAGCTGCCGTCCGCACAGCGCAGGATGTAGAGCCAGCAGCCTGGCATGGGCGCCTCACCGTCGCCGTACAGCGACGATGAGGGTGCGGGAAGACCGCGTTATTGGCAACCCTCAAGCTGAGAAGCTGACCTCGAACGGCACAGATCATCCCACCCACTCCCTCATCCTGAGGAGCAGCCGAAGGCTGCGTCTCGAAGGAGGGCTCCAGAAGCCGCGCTGGCACTGGAACCCTCCTTCGAGGCTCGCTCCGCTCACTCCTCAGGATGAGGTGTGTGGGTGGGACGAGGCTTGCAGAGCCGGCCCTGGAGCACCCTGCGTCAGCGTGAGCAGGGTGCCCGGCCCCTAGGAGCCGCTCCCGTCCCTCTTACTCGCTCCCGCGCGTCTTCGGCACGTAGGAGCCGTTGCCGTCGAAGGTGTAGGCGGTCTTGACCGTGGTGTAGAACTCCTGGGCGTAGCGGCCCTGCTCGCGTGGGCCGTAAGAGGAGCCCTTCCGGCCGCCGAACGGCACGTGGTAGTCCACGCCCGCGGTCGGCAGGTTGACCATCACCATGCCGGCCTCGGCGTTGCGCTTGAAGTTGCCGGCATATTTCAGGCTCGAGGTGCAGATGCCCGCCGACAGGCCGAACTCGGTGTCGTTGGCCACATGCAGCGCCTCGTCGTAATCCTTCACCCGCGTCACCGTCGCGACCGGGCCGAAGATCTCCTCGCGCGCGATGCGCATGCGGCTGTCCACATCCGTGAACAGAGCCGGCGAGAGGTAGAAGCCCGGATTGTCGCGCTTCAGGAGTTCGCCCCCGAACGCGAGCGTCGCGCCCTCGTCCTGGCCGATCTTGATGTAGGACAGGTCCTGGTCGAGCTGGTTCTGGTCCACGACCGGGCCGATATGGGTGCCGGCCTTCAGGGCGTCGTCGATCACGAGGCCGCTCATGCGCTCCTTCATGGCCGCGACGAACTTGTCGTGGATGCCCTCCGTCACGATGATGCGCGAAGAGGCGGTGCAGCGCTGGCCCGTGGAGAAGAAGGCGCCGTTGACCGCGCACTCGACCGCCACCTTGAGGTCGGCGTCGTCGAGCACCACGAGCGGGTTCTTGCCGCCCATCTCGAGCTGGACCTTCTTCATCGGGTCGGCGGCGATGCAGGCCGCGGCGACGCGCCGGCCGGTCGGGACCGAGCCCGTGAACGAGATCGCCTGCACGTCGCGGTGCTCGAGGAGCGCCTGGCCGACCTCGGAGCCGCGGCCCATGACGAGGTTGAACACGCCGGCCGGGATGCCCGACTTGGCGATGATCTCGGACAGCGCATGCGCGGTCGCGGGCACCACGTCGGCGGGCTTGAGGACCACGCAATTGCCGTAGGCGAGCGCGGGCGCGATCTTCCAGGCCGGGATCGCGATCGGGAAGTTCCACGGCGTGATGAGGCCGACGACCCCGACGGGCTCGCGGGTGATCTCGATGTCGACGCCGGGCCGGACCGAGCCGACCTTCTCGCCCGCCATGCGCAGGCACTCGCCGGAGAAGAACAGGAAGATCTGGGCCGCGCGCACGGTCTCGCCGATGCCCTCGGGGAGGGTCTTGCCCTCCTCGCGCGACAGGAGCCGGCCGATCTCGTCCTTGCGGGCCATGATCTCGTCGCCGATCCGCTTCAGGACGTCGTGCCGCTCCTGGGGCGTCGAGCGCGACCAGGCCGGGAAGGCGGCCTTCGCGGCCGCGATCGCCCGCTCGGCGTCGGCCCGCGAGGCGCGGGGGAAGTGCCCGACCACGTCGCCGGTGTTGGAGGGGTTCAGGTCTGGCGCGGCATTGGCGGCCTCGACCCACTCGCCGGCGATGAAATTCTTGGCGTGGATGGTCACGGGGGCTCTCCCTCAGGGTTCCGTCGAAAGGTGGAGGCGTTGATGTCGGCGCAGGGCCTGGGTGTCAAGGCGAGCGCCATACCCTCAGAGCAGGCCGGACCCCGCTCAGGCGCCCGCGGCCGCGGCTCCTCCGGTCCATGTCGGCCGCTTCAAGTGCAACCTGCGCCGCATTGCCGACTACCCGAACCTGTCGGGATACCTGCGCGACCTCTACCAGACGCCGGGCGTGCGCGAGACCGTCGATATGCGGCCACATCAAGGACCACCATTGTGAGAGCCACGCCACCATCAGCCCGACCGGCGTCGTGCCGCTGGGGCCGATCCTGGATCTCGACGCGCCGCACGGGCGTGAGCGGCCGGGCTGATTTCTCACAGTCGAACAGCGGAAACCCCAACCCACCTCCTCATCCTGAGGTGCGAGCGGAGCGAGCCTCGAAGGAGGGTTCCAGGACCCGCGAACGAGCTGGAGGCCTCCTTCGAGACGCAGCCTTCGGCTGCTCCTCAGGATGAGGGGGCGGGTTGGAATAGTTCGCCCCGACGGCCGGCTCAGCGCCCGGCGGACGGCCCTTCGATCAGGATCGCGCGAAAGTCGTTGACGTTGGTCAGCGTCGGCCCCGTGACCACGAGGTCGCCCGCGGCCTCGAAGGCCGTGAAGGCCTGGTTGCGGTCGAGGAGGGCGCGGGCGTCGAGGCCCTGCGCCCGGATGCGCTCCAGGGTGTCGGGAAAGAGCAGCGCCCCCGCGTTGTGCTCGGATCCGTCGATCCCGTCCGTGTCGCCGGCGAGCGCCGCGACCCCCGCCTGGCCCTGAAGCGCCAGCGCGAGGCCGAGCAGGAACTCGGTGTTACGCCCGCCCTTGCCGGAGGTCCGGCCCTCCGCCCCCACCGTCACGGTGGTCTCGCCGCCCGAGAGGATCACGAGCGGGGCCGCGGCAGGCTCGCTCTGGGCGAGGACCGAGCGCGCGATCCCTGCATGGACGATGCCGACCTGGCGCGCCTCGCCCTCGAGGGCGTCGCCCAGGACGAGGGTGCGGTAGCCGGCCCGGCGGGCTGCCTCGGCGGCAGCGCGCAGCGACATCATCGGCGTGGCGACGAGCCGGGTCTCGGCGCGCGCGAAGGCGGGGTCGCCGGGTTTCGGGGTCTCGCTCGCCGGATCCTCCAGGCGCCGCCGCGCGGCCGCGTTGTCGATGCGGTAGCGATCGAGGATCGCGAGCGCCTCGGCGCGGGTCGAGGCGTCCGGCACGGTGGGTCCCGAGGCCACCACGCTCGGGTCGTCGCCCGGCACGTCCGAGATCGCGAGCGTCACGACCCGGGCCGGCGCCGCGGCGGCCGCGAGCCGGCCGCCCTTGATGCCGGAGAGGTGCTTGCGGACGCAGTTCATCTCGCCGATGGTGGCGCCCGATTGCAGCAGGGCCCGGTTCACGTCCTGCTTGTCGGCGAGCGTCAGCCCGGGCGCGGGCAGCGTCAGGAGCGAGGAGCCGCCGCCGGAGATCAGCGCGATCACGAGATCGTCGGCGGTGAGCCCCTGCACGGCGTCGAGGATGGCCTGAGCGGCCGCGAGCCCGGCGGCGTCCGGAACGGGGTGCGCGGCCTCGACGATGCGGATGCGCTCGCACGGCGCCGCATGGCCGTAGCGCGTGACCACGATCCCTTCGAGCGGCCCGGGCCAGGCGCCCTCCAGGGCGCGCGCCATCGCGGCCGAAGCCTTGCCGGCGCCGACCACCACCGTGCGGCCCCGCGGGGGCTCGGGAATCGCGGCCGGGATGCAGGCGGCGGGATCGGCGGCGCGCACCGCCGCCTGGAACATCTGCAGCAGCAACGGCCCGCGATCGCGCATGTGAGGTCTCCGCCTTCCCGGTCCGTTTCTGAAGCGGACCGGCCCGGAAGGAAAGCCCTCACGGACGGAGCAGGCGAGCCTTCAGCCCTTGCGCCGCTCCGGCTTCAGCTCGAACAGAAGCAGGGACCGTCCCGTCACGTCGTATTCCTTGCCGAAGGGATAGGAGACGGGCTCGTCGAGGTCGGGCTGATTGGTGTCGACGAGGCAGTGCCAGCCCGTGCCGCCCACCACCTCGGGCAGGGTGAAGGACACCACGTCGTGGTGGGCGTTGAAGAGGAGGAGCAGGGTCACGTCGGTGCCGCGGCGGCGGATGCCGGTCGGCTGCGCGCGGCCGTCGAGCAGGACGCCCATGGCGCGCGCCCGCGCGTCGTTCCAATGCTCGGGCGCCATCTCCTCGCCGGTCGGAGTCAGCCAGGTCACGTCCTTGACGTCGAGCTCTTCGTTGTAGGCGCCGGTCAGAAAGCGCCCGCGCCGGAGCATGGGCTGCGACTGGCGCAGCGCGATCAGCCGGCGCACGAAATCGGTGAGGGCGTGTCCCTCTTCGTCGATCCCCTCCCAGTCGATCCAGGAGATCTCGTTGTCCTGGGCATAGGCGTTGTTGTTGCCCTGCTGGGAGCGGGCGAACTCGTCGCCGGCCAGGATCATCGGCGTGCCTTGCGAGAACACGAGGGTGGCGAGGAGATTGCGCATCTGACGCAGGCGTAGGGCGCGGATCTCCGGGTCCTTCGTGGGGCCTTCCGCGCCGTGGTTCCAGGACAGGTTGTGGGAGTGGCCGTCGCGATTCCCTTCCCCGTTCGCCTCGTTGTGCTTGTCGTTGTAGGAGACGAGGTCGTTCAGGGTGAAGCCGTCATGGGCGGTGATGAAGTTCACCGAGGCCCAGGGCCGGCGTCCGCGCTTGTCGAACAAGTCGGCGGACGCCGTCATCCGGGCGGCGAGCTCCGGCAGGATGCCCTCGTCGCCCTTCCAGTAGGCCCGCACGGTGTCGCGGTAGCGGTCGTTCCACTCCGCCCAGCCGGGCGAGAAGCGCCCGACCTGGTAGCCGCCCGGCCCGCAATCCCACGGCTCGGCGATGAGCTTGACGCGGGAGAGGATCGGGTCCTGCCGGCAGGCGTCGAGGAAGCGCCCGTCCTCCTCGAAGCCGTGCGGCTCGCGGCCGAGGATCGTGGCGAGGTCGAAGCGGAATCCGTCCACGTGCATGTCCTGCACCCAGTAGCGCAGGGAATCGAGCACCATCTGGAGCACGCGGCTGTGGCTCAGGTTGACCGTGTTCCCGGTGCCGGTGTCGTTGATGTAGTAGCGGGGATCCGGCGCGAGGCGGTAATAGGAGGCGTTGTCGATGCCCTTGAAGGAGAGAGTCGGCCCGAGCTCGTTGCCCTCCGCGGTGTGGTTGTAGACCACGTCCAGGATCACCTCGATCCCCGCATCGTGCAGATGCGCGACCATCTCCTTGATCTCGTTCACGAACGGCGTCGCGAGGTAGCGCGGCTGCGGCGCGAAGAAGCCGATCGAGTTGTAGCCCCAGTAGTTCCGCAGGCCCTTCTCGACGAGGTAGCTGTCGTCCACGAAGGCGTGGATCGGCAGGAGCTCGACCGCGGTGACCCCGAGGCTCTTGATGTAGTCCGCGACCTCCGGGTTCATGAGGCCCGAGAAGGTGCCGCGCAGCTCCTTGGGCACCGCCGGGTGGCGCATGGTGAAGCCGCGCAGATGCGCCTCGTAGACCACCGTGCGCTCCCAGGGCGTCTGCGGCGGGCGCACGTTGCCCCAGCTGAAGGCGGGGTCGATCACCCGGCATTTCGGCATGAAGGCGGCGCTGTCGCGCTCGTCGAAGGAGAGGTCCGCGTCCGGCGAGCCGATGGTGTAGCCGAAGAGCGCGTGATCCCAGACGAGCTCGCCGACGAGCTGCTTGGCGTAAGGGTCGAGGAGGAGCTTGTTGGGATTGAAGCGATGCCCGGCCTTGGGCTCGTAGGGACCGTGCACCCGGTAGGCGTAGGTGGTGCCGGGACGGGCGTCGGGCAGGTAGCCGTGCCAGACCTCGTCGGTGTATTCGGGCAGCTCCACCCGCTCGACCTCGCGCTTTCCTTCCGAATCGAACAGGCAGAGCTCGACTTTGGTGGCATGAGCGGAGAACAGGGCGAAGTTGACCCCGAGCCCGTCCCAGGTGGCGCCGAGCGGATAGGGGCGCCCCTCGCGGATGCGGGCCCTGCGCCCGACGAGCGGGGTGGGCGGGGCGGCCGACAGGGTGCGGGCGTTCGGGATTTCGGCGTTCATGCTGAGCTCGGATGGTGACGGGAGGGGCACGGGTCGAAGCCTGCATCAACGTCGAGGCCGCGCGAAAAGCTCCCGGGCGTTACGGCGCAGCCTGCAATTTTTGCGTTTCGCCCCGTCCGCGAGGCCGGCCCGGCGACGGGCCGTTAACCTTGGGGAAGAAACCTGCGGCACGGCGCCCCCTGTACCGGCCGTCCGGGGAGTGTTCATTTAACATACGTGAAAATGATCGCCGCCGCGGGCCCGGACCGGGCCGCCGCGAGCGTCAAAGGAGCGACGGCGCGGCCCAAGGCCCTGCGACCGCCGCCCAGGGGGAAGAGCCGTGCTCGAATTGGACCAGACTGCCGTGAACCCCACCGATCTCTCCGCGGGGCCGGCCGGGCCCGGGACCGTTGCCGGGGCCGTGCGCCCCTCGCCCGACGAGGTGCGCCGCTGGCGCGAGGCGATCCTGGCGAAGCTCTCGGCCGAGGTCGGAGCGGACCCCGAGCGGCCGTCGGACCACGACTGGTTCGCCGCGACCGCCCTGGCGCTGCGCGACCGCATGACCGGGATCTGGCGCGAGGGCGCCCGCCGCACGGACGACGCCGGCGCCAAGCGGGTCTATTACTTCTCCCTCGAATTCCTGATCGGCCGCCTCCTCGCCGACGCCCTGTGCAACCTCGGCCTGACCGAGACCGTGCGCGAGGCGCTTGCCGGGCTCGGCGTCGACCTCGAGCGCATCCGCGCCGCGGAGCCGGACGCGGCGCTCGGCAACGGCGGCCTCGGACGGCTGGCGGCCTGCTTCATGGAGAGCCTCGCGTCCCTGCGTCTGCCCGCCATGGGCTACGGCATCCGCTACGATTACGGCCTGTTCCGGCAGACCGTCGTCGACGGCTGGCAGCGGGAGGAGCCCGAGAACTGGCTCGCCCGCGGCAACCCCTGGGAGCTCGAGCGGCCGGGCGTCACCTACCGGGTGAATTTCGGCGGGCGCGTCGAGCGCGTCCCGACCCCGGAGGGCGGCCTGCGCTCGATCTGGCATCCGGACGAGACCGTGCTCGCGGTCGCCTACGACACCCCGGTCGCGGGCTGGCGCGGCCGGCACGTCAACACCTTGCGCCTGTGGTCGGCCCGTGCAGCCGACCCCCTCAAGCTCGACCTCTTCAACGGCGGCGACCATGTGGGCGCCCAGGCCGAGCAGGCGCGCGCCGAGGCGATCTCCCGCGTGCTCTACCCGAGCGACGCCACCTCGGCGGGCCACGAACTGCGCCTCAAGCAGGAGTTCTTTTTCACCTCCGCCTCGCTCCAGGACCTCATCAAGCGCCACCTCGACCGCCACGGCACGCTGAGCAACCTCGCCGACCACGCCGCGATCCAGCTCAACGACACCCATCCGGCGCTCGCCGTCCCGGAGCTCATGCGCCTCCTCGTCGACGAGCACGGGATGGCGTGGGAGGAGGCTTGGCGCGTCAGCACGGCCACCTTGAGCTACACCAACCACACCCTCATGCCGGAGGCGCTCGAGGCCTGGCCGGTCGCCCTGCTGGAGCGGCTCCTGCCGCGCCACATGCAGATCATCTACCTCATCAACTGGCTGCATCTCGAAGCGCTCAACGAGGCCGGGTGCCTGGAGGGCGTGAATCTCGATGCGATCTCGCTCATCGACGAGTCGAACGGCAAGCGCGCCCGCATGGGGCACCTCGCCTTCCTGGGTTCGCACAAGGTCAACGGCGTCTCGGCCCTTCACTCCGATCTCGTCCGCACGACCCTGTTCGCGGATCTGCACGCCCTCTATCCGGACCGCATCACCAACAAGACCAACGGGGTCACCTTCCGGCGCTGGCTCCAGCAGGCCAATCCCGGCCTGACCCGGCTCCTGGTCGAGACCCTGGGCGAGCGGGTGCTCGACGATCCGGAAGCGCTGCGCGGCCTCGAGCGCTTCGCCGACGATCCCGCCTTCCAGCGCCGCTTCGCCGCCCAGCGCCGGCTCAAGAAAGAGGCACTGGCCGGCCTGATCCGCGAGCGGCTCGGAGTCGTGGTCGACCCGGGCGCCCTGTTCGACACCCAGATCAAGCGCATCCACGAGTACAAGCGCCAGCTCCTCAACGTCCTTGAGACGATCGCGCTCTATCAGGCGATCCGGCTCGATCCGGGCGCCGATTGGGCGCCGCGGGTGAAGATCTTCGCCGGCAAGGCGGCGGCGAGCTATCTCCAGGCGAAGCTCGTGATCAAGCTCGCCAACGACGTCGCCCGCGTCGTCAACGCGGATCCGCTCGTCGCCGACCGCCTCAAGGTGGTGTTCCTGCCGAACTACAATGTGAGCCTGGCCGAGGCGATCATCCCGGCCTCCGACGTCTCCGAGCAGATCTCCACCGCCGGCATGGAGGCCTCGGGCACCGGCAACATGAAGTTCGCCCTCAACGGTGCCGTCACGATCGGGACCCTCGACGGCGCCAACGTGGAGATCCGCGACCATGTCGGCGAGGAGAACATCGCGATCTTTGGCCTGACGGTCGCCGAGGTGGAGGCGCGGCTGAAGGCGGGCTACGACCCTCGCGCCGCGGTGCAGGCCTCGCCCCGCCTCACCCTCGTCCTCGACAGCCTGTTCACCGGCCTGTTCTCGCCCGAGGACCGCAACCGCTACCGCACCTTCGTCGATGACCTCCTGGCCCGCGACCGCTATCTCGTGACCGCGGATTTCGACGCCTACTGGACGGCGCAGCGCGGTCTCGACGCCCTGTGGCGGGATCCCGCGGCATGGTGGCGGCGCAGCATCCTGAACACCGCCCGGGTCGCCTGGTTCTCCTCCGACCGCACCATTGCGGAGTACGCGGACGAGATCTGGGGAGCGAAGCCGCTCGACGCGCACTGACCGCCCGCCGGGGCTCGCTTCCCCCTGAGCCCGTTCGCCCGCTCCTCGTCCGGTTCGGGCCGCACCGGCTTGCGCGATCCTCGCCGCATGGCACGCGGGCCGCCCCGCCCGATCCCCGTCGCATCGGAGCGGACGCCGGGACGAGATGAAGCTTGACCGTTCCCGGCGTTCGGTGCATCTCGAGCAGCATTCGAACGCCCGTCGCCCGAATCCGACCTGGCCCTTGGCCGTGGCGGCTGAATTCTCCGGGCTCCGATGACCAGCTATCAGAAATTGGCACGACGCTTGCTTGGCTTCTGACCGAGGCCGCAAGGGAAGACCTGTTTTGCGTTCCGCTTTCCGTTTCGGAAATCACCGTCATGAAGCGGACAAAAATTGGAACTAACCGAGCGTTCGAGCGTTGAGGAGCCGACCACGTCTGGGCGCGACGGGTCGGCGGGGACCGCGCCCCTAAGCAAAAACGGATGTTTGGACCTACGGACATCAATTCCGGAGCGGCTCTCGCGCGGCCTGCACAGGCCCGGTGGACGGACGATCGGCTGAAGCCGGGTTCGACCTCCGTCAACGTCGCGGTCGACCTCTCTCCGCAATCCATCCTCTTCGTGACCTCGGAGATGTCGGACTTCGTCAAGGCTGGCGGCCTCGGCGAGGTCTCGGCCGCCCTGCCCCGCGCCCTGCGCGGCCTCTACGACGTGCGCGTGCTCATCCCGGGCTACCGGCAGGTGCTGCAGGCCACGGGCCCGATCCCGGTCGTGGCGCGGTTGCCCGGCGCCTTCGGGATTCCGCCCTGCGACCTCGGCCGCGTCGTCACCAAGGACGGCCTGCAGATCTACGTGCTGCTCTGCCCGCAGCTCTACGACCGGGAAGGCACGCCCTACGGCAACGCCGCCGGCATCGACTGGGTCGACAACGACGTCCGCTTCGCGCGGCTCGCGCTCGCCGCGGCGGATCTCGCCTGCGGCGCCGGCGACCGGACCTGGAAGCCGGACCTCCTCCACCTCAACGACTGGCCCTCCGGCCTCGCCTCCGCCTATCTCGCCTGGCGCGGGGTGCGCACGCCCAGCATCCTGACGATCCACAACCTCGCCTATCAGGGCCTGTTCGGGCGCGACAGCCTGGGCCGCCTCGGCATTCCGGACGACGCCTTCCAGGTCGACGGGGTCGAGTTCTACGGCAAGCTCTCCTTCCTGAAGGCCGCGATCTTCTACTCCTCGTCGGTCACGACGGTGAGTTCGACCTACGCGAAGGAGATCACGACCCCCCAGAGCGGCTGCGGCCTCGACGGATTGCTGCGCCTGCGCGCCGAGGAGGGCCGACTCACCGGCATCCTCAACGGCATCGACGAGAGCTGGGATCCGAGCACGGACCCGCACCTCGCGACCCCCTTCACCCCGGACGACTGGGAGGGCAAGTTCGTCAACGCCCAGGAGGTCCGTAACGCCTTCGGGCTTGCGGTCTCGCGCGGCCCGCTCTTCGCCGTGGTGTCGCGCCTCGTGCACCAGAAGGGCGTGGACCTCGCCATTGCGGCCGCCGAATCCATCGTGTCCCAGGGCGGGCAGGTGGTGGTGACCGGGCGCGGCGAGGCGCGGTTCGAGAAGGCGCTCGAGGCGCTCGCGTCCCGGCATCCCGGCAATGTCGGGGTCCGGATCGGCTTCGACGAGACCGAGGCGCGGCGCATGTATGCGGGCAGCGACTTCCTCCTCATGCCCTCGCGGTTCGAGCCCTGCGGCCTGAGCCAGATGTATGCCCAGCGCTTCGGCTCGCTCCCGATCGCCCACAGGACCGGCGGGCTCGCCGACACCATCGAGGACGACGTCACCGGCTTCCTGTTCGGCGACCTGTCGCTCACCGGCTTCCTCGGCGCGATCCGCCGCGGCATGCAGGCGTTCCAGTCGCAGAAGCGCCTGCACGCCATGCGCAAGGCCGCGATGAGCCGGCCCTCGGGCTGGGGCCAGTCGGCCCTGCGCTATCACGCGGCCTACAACCGCGCCGCCGCCGTGAGCGCCTGATCCCCGGGACGAGCCGCCCGGCACGCTGCCGCCGCCGGCGCGGGCCCCTCCCCGCCGGCACCGCCTGAGGCGTCGCGCGGTCAGCGCCCGTTCATCCCCGCCCGTCGACCCTGAACCTGCCCGGCCCTATCGGCCGGGCAGCCGTTCGCCGTCGGGTAACCAGTCGGGCGTTGCCGGTCTGGACAGCCATGGCGGCCATTCGGCATAACATAGGTCAACAAAGCACGAAGCACGCTCGCGCGAGAACGATGCTCGGGGGAACGCCATGCTGACGAGGAGTGAACTGCCGGAGAATCCGGTGGCGCTGCAGGTTGCCGATGGGGGCGACCGGCACGTGGTCACGGCCGAGCGGGTGCGCGGCGGCCAGGTGCGGATCGGATGCACCTGCCGGACGAGCGCCGCGGAGGGCTGGTGCGGCCATCAGGTCCAGCTCCTGTGCCTGCGCTACGACGCCGTGGTGGAGCGCGACGGCGAGGCGGAGTTCCATTTCGAGGACATCGTGATGGGGACGCCGCTCGCCGACCTCGCCGACGAGGTCGACCTCGCGCTCGCCGAGTATGACGCCGCCCACAAGGGGCTCGAGGCGAAGCGCTCCGCCGGCTTCGACCCGGACCGCCTGCGCCGGCTCGCGGCGCTCGCGACCGACCTCGCCCAGGCCGCGTCGCATCTCGACGGCGCGCTCGCCCGCTTCAAGAAGCGCCTCGCGGCAGGCCGCGCCTGACGGGAGAGGCCGGGCGCCGCCCGCCCCTCCCCTCTTACGGCACGCGCTCGAGGTAGACCGCCCCGAGCGGCGGGATGGTGAGGCAGAGCGCCTGCGGATGTCCGTGGCTCTCGGCCTCCTCGGTGTGGAGCCCGCCGCCGTTGCCGACATTGCCGCCGCCATAGACCTCCGCGTCGGTGTTGAGCGCCTCGCGGTAGAAGCCCGGCAGCGGCACGCCGATGCGGTAGCCCTCGCGGGGCACGGGCGTGAAGTTGCACACCACCACGACCACGCGGCCCTCGTCGTCGCCCTTGCGCGCCCAGGCGATGACGCTGTTCTCGGCATCGTCCGCCACGAGCCACTGGAAGCCGGCGGCCTCCGTGTCGCGCTCGTGCAGGGCAGGCAGGTCCCGGTGCAGGCGGTTGAGGTCGCGGATGAGGTTGTGGACCCCGCGGTGGAAGGGATCGTCGAGGAGATGCCAGTCGAGGCTGGCGTCGTGGTTCCACTCGCGCTCCTGGCCGAACTCGCCGCCCATGAAGAGCAGCTTCTTGCCGGGATGCCCCCACATGAAGGCGTAATAGGCGCGCAAGTTGGCGAAGCGCTGCCAGCGGTCGCCGGGCATCTTGCCGAGGATCGAGCCCTTCCCGTGCACGACCTCGTCGTGGCTGAGCGGCAGGACGAAGTTCTCCGTGAAGGCGTAGAGGAGCCCGAAGGTCAGGTCGTGGTGGTGGTAGCGCCGGTGGATCGGATCCTTCGAGATGAAGCGCAGGGTGTCGTGCATCCACCCCATGTTCCACTTGAAGCCGAAGCCGAGACCGCCCGTGTAGGTCGGGTGCGAGACGCCGGGCCAGGCGGTCGATTCCTCCGCGATCGTGACCGCGCCGGGCGAATGGGCGTAGGCCGCCTCGTTGGAGCGGCGCAGGAAGTCGATGGCCTCAAGATTCTCGTTGCCGCCGTAGCGGTTCGGCACCCACTCGCCGTGCTTGCGCGAGTAGTCGAGGTAGAGCATCGACGCGACCGCATCGACGCGCAGGCCGTCGAGGTGGTAGCGCTCGAGCCAGAAGCGGGCGTTGGCGACCAGGAACGCCGCCACCTCCTGGCGCCCGTAATTGTAGATGTAGGTGCCCCAGTCCTGGTGGAAGCCCTGGCGCGGGTCGGCGTGCTCATAGAGATGCGTGCCGTCGAAATAGCCCAGCCCATGCGGATCGATCGGGAAGTGGCCCGGCACCCAGTCGAGGATGAGCCCGATCCCGGCCGCATGCGCGGCCTCCACGAAGGCGACGAAGTCCTCAGGCCCTCCGAAGCGGCTCGTCGGCGCGAACATCGAGACCGGCTGGTAGCCCCACGATCCGTCGAACGGATACTCGGTGATCGGCAGAAGCTCGATATGGGTGAAGCCGAGATCCTTCACGTAAGGGATCAGGCGCTCGGCGAGCTCCCGGTAGGTGAGGTAGCGCCCGCCCTCCTCGGGCACCCGGGCCCAGGAGCCGAGATGGCACTCGTAGACCGACATGGGCGCCTTGCGCGGATCCTTCCGGCCGCGGCCCGCCATGAAGGCCTCGTCGCGCCAGGGGATCTCGGGCAGGCCGTGCAGGACCGACGCGGTCGCGGGCGGCCGCTCGGCCGCGAAGGCCATCGGGTCGGCCTTGAGGAGGATGTCGCCGCCCGCGCCCTTGATCTCGTACTTGTAGCGCTGGCCAGGCTCGAGCCCGGGCATGAAGGTCTCCCAGATGCCGGCGTCGTGGCGCAGGCGCATGGGGTTGCGCCGTCCGTCCCAGTGGTTGAAGTCGCCGACGACGCTGACGCGGCGCGCATTCGGGGCCCAGACCGCGAAGGCGAAGCCCTCGATCCCGTCGATGACGGCCCGCTGCGCGCCGAGCCGTTTGTAATGCGCGTCCGAGCCGACCTCGCGGATGAAGTAGAGGTCGTCGTTGGTGAGGAACGGCTCGAAGCGGTAGGGATCGTGGCGCACGAAGGTGCCGCCCGAGGTCTCGACCCGCAGGCGGTAGCTCGGGCGGAAGGCGCCGGAGAGGCGCGCCACGAAGAACCCGGCCTCGTGGCGCCGCTCCATCGGGGCGAGCACCGCGTCGCCGTCGGCCGCGATCACCGCGGCGTTCAGCGCTTCCGGCAGGAAGGCGCGGATTTCCCACTCGTCCTCGCCCACCTTGTGGGGTCCCAGGATGCCGAAGGGATCGCCGTGATCGCCATGGACGATCGCCGCGATCGCGTCGGGATGCACGGACGGCCGTGCCGGCGCCGCGCGCGCGGCCCGGGGCTTGCCGGGCGCTTCGGAGACGGCAGCCGACCCGCCTGCGGGCGATGCAGGGCGCTTGCCGGGCGCATCGAGCGCTGCGGGCGAGGCGACCTCTGCAGCGGGCGGCACCGGGATCGCGGCCTCGGGCGCCGCCACGGGCGCGGTCGCGCCCTGCGGGCCCGCGGCCCGCTCGGGCGTCCCGGAGGTGGCCACCATCGGATCCGACGGGGTCCGCGTCCGCGGGCGGGCGGCTTTCTTGTCGTCTTCCGTCATGCCCCTTCTCCTTGTCTCGATCGGCCGGGAAATGGCTGCCGCGGGGACGTCATGCCTCCGAGGCGGCCTCGTCCAGGATCGCGAGAACGCCCCGGACCGGGGTTTCGATCCAGTCAGGCCGGTTGTTGGCCTCGTAGTTGATCTCGTAGAGGGCCTTCGCGAGGAGATGGAGGCGCAGGAGCGCGTCCCGTGCCGCCTCGTCCCCGATCCAGACCGGGCTCCCTTCGAGCGTGCCCGCATAGGCGCGCAGGAACGCATCCGTCGCGAGGCTGCGCCAGCCGAGCGCGGCCTCGGCGATCCGCGGCGCCTCGGCCTCCGAGAAGCGCTGCGCCACCTCCCGGGCCGCGGTCGCGGCCGCGTAGTCGAAGGAGCGCAGCATGCCGGCGACGTCCCGCAGGGGCGAGCCCTTGGCCCGCCGCTCGTTCGAGCGCCGCGACGGCTCGCCCTCGAAATCGACGATCATGACGTCGTTCTGCACGATGAGCACCTGACCGAGGTGGTAGTCGCCGTGGATGCGGGTCTTCACCGCGCCTTCCGGCACCACGGCGAGGCTCTCGACGAGCGCCATGCATTCGTCGTGCCGCTCCCGCAGCGACGCGATCGCGGCCTGCGCGGACTCGGAGGCGCCGTCGCCCATGCGCTTCAGGGCCGCAAAGGCGCGGTTGGCCATCTTGCGGGCGTCCTCGGCCACCGCCGCGACGTCCTTCTCGGCCATGGGCTCGGCCTTGAAGGCGGGATCGTCGGTCGGGGTCGCGAAGGCGAGGTGCAGTTCGGCCGTGCGCCGGCCGAGGATCTCGGCATAGGGCAGATAGGTCGCGAAGACCTCGGCGAGCTCCGTCGACGAGCCCTCGGGCAGGAGGGCGAGGCTGTCGAGCTCGCGCCGGAGCGCGTCGAGGGTCCAGCTCCAGGCGTCGCCCTGGTTGCGAACGAACTGCTGCAGCACCGCGAGCGCCGTGCGCGTGCCGGTGCTCGCCACATGCTCGACGGAGCCGAGAAGCGCCGGCGTGTTGCGGAAGCCCGCGACCTCGGTGAGGAAGCGGCCGACCTCGATCTCAGGATGGATCCCGGGCTGCAACCGGCGGAACAGCTTCAGGATCATGCCGGTCCCGAAGGCGATCGAGGTGTTGCTCTGCTCGGCCGGCAGGCGGCGCACCTCGGCGGCCTCCACGTCCGGGGTCTCGCCCAACGCGTCGCCGCCGAGGAAGCGGATCCGGCCACCGCCGTCGGTCGGGATTTCCGTGCCCTGGCGCAGGGCGTCGAGCATCGCGAGGCCGAAATCGGGCGACGAGGCGGCGCCGAACAGGAGGCCGACGCGGGGGCCGCGCCGGACGCGCGCCACCGCATAGGCCATGAGGTCTTCCTCCTCGTGCCCCTCCTCGACCGCCAGCGGCGCAAAGTAGGCCTGCCGCTCGCCGTTCGAGAGCTCGACCGCGACGCGGGGCAGCAGGAACACGTCCTGGCCGGCGCGGTTCTGCAGGCTTGCGAAATCGAGCACGCGCACGCTCTTCAACCCCGCGCCCTTTCCGGCGAACCAGCGCCGGCTCGCGATGAAGCGCGGCACGATGGTGCGCTCGAAGGCCGTGCGCTCCCGCCCCTTCAGGATCGTCTCGGGCTTGCCCGTGAGCACGAGGGTGAAGAGCTCCGGCGCGGTCGCGGGCGCCACGCTCGCGGTCTCCGCGTCGGCGGGGCAGAGATCGAACCAGTAGAAGCCGTAGGCCGGCAGCGTCAGGAGATAGGTGAGCTCGCCGATCGCCGGGAAGGCGCTGCCGCCGGTGAGTTCGAGCGGAATCGAGCCTTTGAACTCGGCGAGGTCGAGCTCGACCGCCTGCGGCGCGCGCGACAGGTTGACGACGCACAGGATCCGCTCGTCCTCGAACTCGCGCAGGTACGCCAGGACCTTGCGGTTCGAGGGATAGAGGAAGCGCAGTGTTCCGCGGCCGAAGGCGCGGTGGTTGCGCCGGATCGCGATCATGCGCCGCGTCCAGTTGAGGAGGCTCGCGGGGCTGCGGAGCTGCGCCTCCACGTTCACGGCGTCGAATCCGTAGATCGGATCCTGGATCGCGGGCAGGAAGAGCCGCGCGGGATCGGACTTGCTGAAGCCGCCGTTGCGGTCGGGCGACCACTGCATGGGCGTGCGCACGCCGTCGCGGTCGCCGAGATAGATGTTGTCGCCCATGCCGATCTCGTCGCCGTAATAGAGCACCGGCGTGCCCGGCATCGAGAGCAGGAGCGAGTTCAGGAGTTCGATCTTGCGCCGGTCGTTCTCGACCAGCGGCGCGAGGCGCCGGCGGATGCCGCGGTTGATGCGGGCGCGGCGCTCGGCGGCGTAGAAGGACCAGAGATAGTCCCGCTCCTTGTCGGTCACCATCTCGAGCGTGAGCTCGTCATGGTTGCGCAGGAAGATCGCCCATTGGCACCCCTCGGGGATCTCGGGCGTCTGGCGCATGATGTCGGTGATCGGGTGCCGGTCCTCCTGCGCCAGCGCCATGTACATGCGCGGCATGAGCGGGAAGTGGAACGCGGCGTGGCATTCGTCACCTTCGCCGAAATACTCCGCGGTCTCCTCCGGCCATTGGTTGGCCTCCGCGAGCAGCATGCGGTCGGGATAGCCCGCGTCCATGGCGGCGCGGATCTGCTTGATGACCGTGTGGGTCTCGGGCAGGTTCTCGCAGTTCGTGCCCTCGCGCTCGATCAGGTAGGGGATCGCGTCGAGGCGCAGGCCGTCGACGCCCATGTCGAGCCAGTAGCGCATGGTGTCGAGCACGGCCTCGAGCACCTTCGGGTTGTCGAAGTTGAGGTCCGGCTGGTGGCTGTAGAATCGGTGCCAGAAATAGGCTTTCGCGACCGGATCCCAGGACCAGTTGGACGGCTCGGTGTCGACGAAGATGATGCGGGTGTCGCTGTATTTCTGGTCCGTGTCGGACCAGACGTAGAAGTCCCGCGCCGCCGAGCCGGGCTTGGCCCGCCTTGCCTTCTGGAACCAGGGATGCTGGTCCGAGGTGTGGTTGATGACGAGTTCCGTGATGACCCTCAGGCCCCGATCGTGCGCCTCCTTCACGAAGCGGCGGAAGTCGCGCATGACGCCGTAGGAGGGGTTGATGCCGCGGTAATCGGCGATGTCGTAGCCGTCGTCCTTCAGGGGCGAGGGATAGAACGGCATCACCCAGATTGCCGAGACCCCGAGATCCTTGATGTAGTCGAGCTTCTGGGTCAGGCCCTCGAAGTCGCCGATGCCATCGTTGTTGGAGTCGAAGAACGACTTGACGTGCACGTGGTAGATGATGGCGTCGCGGTACCACTGGGGGTCGCTGCGGTCGATCATGAGAGCGCTTCGTCAGTGAGAGGGGACGAGAGGAGCGAATGGCGAGTGGCGAATGGGTGGACGAGCGGGTGCCGGTCCGGGCAGGCCCGCCCGTCAGCTTCCATTCGCCACTCGCCATTCGCCATTCGCCTAACCCTGAGAAACGAGCCGCCAGATCACCACCGGGCGCTCGCCCGGGTCGAGGGCGATCCGGTGCGTCTTGCCGTAGAGCGTAAAGCGTCCGCCGTTGAGCAGGTCCTCGGCCTGGATCGAGGCGTGGTCGGGCAAGCCCCACTCCCACAGCGGCACCTCGTAGGTGCATTCCTGGCGGTTGCGCGGGTCGAGATTCACGAGCACGAGGACGCAGTTGTCCTTATTCGGCGTGAGGCGCGCATAGGCCAGGATGCTGTCGTTTGAGGCGTTGAGGAACAGGATGTTGCGGAAGTCCCAGAGGGCCGGGTTCTCGCGCCGGATCCGGTTGAGCCGCGTGATGTGCTCGCGGATGTTGCCGGGCCGGTCGTAGTCCCAGGCCTTGATCTCGTACTTCTCGGAATCGAGGTACTCCTCCTTGCCGGGGACGGGGCGGCCTTCGCAGAGCTCGAAGCCGTTGTAGATGCCGTACACGGAGGACAGGGTCGCGGCGAGCGTGCCGCGCACGATGAAGCCGGCGCGCCCGCTCGTCTGGAGATAGACCGGGTTGATGTCCGGCGTGTTGGCGAAGAAGTTCGGGCGGTAGTACTCGCCCATCTCGCCCGCGAGCTCGGTCGAGTATTCGATCAGCTCCTGCTTCGTGTTGCGCCAGGTGAAGTAGGTGTAGGATTGCTGGAAGCCGACCTTGGCGAGTTTCCTCATCATCTTCGGACGCGTGAAGGCTTCCGCGAGGAAGAGCACGTCCGGGAAGCGGTCGTTCACCTCGCGGATCATCCAGGCCCAGAACGGGATCGGCTTGGTGTGCGGGTTGTCGACCCGGAAGATGCGCACCCCCTGCTCGGCCCAGAACAGCACCACGTCGCGCAGCTCGATCCAGAGCGAGGGCAACGCCTCGCCGTAGAAATGGACGTTGACGATGTCCTCGTACTTCTTCGGCGGGTTCTCGGCGAACTTGATGGTGCCGTCGGGCCGCCAGTCGAACCATTCCGGATGCTCCTTGATCCAGGGATGGTCGGGGGAGCACTGGATCGCGAAGTCGAGGGCGATCTCCAGCCCATGCGCATGGGCGGCCGCCATCATGCGCCGGAACTCCTCGAAGGAGCCGAGCTCGGGGTGGATGTCCCGGTGCCCGCCCGCCTCCGAGCCGATCGCGTAGACGCTGCCGGGATCGCCGGGTTGCGGCGTGAGCGTGTTGTTGCGCCCTTTGCGGTTCTTGAAGCCGATCGGGTGGATCGGCGGGAAGTAGAGCACGTCGAAGCCCATCGCCTGGATCTCGGGCAGGCGCCGGATGACGTCGTCCCAGGTGCCGTGGCGGTTCGGATCGCCGGACTGCGAGCGCGGGAAGATCTCGTACCAGGCCGAGAACCGGGCCGCGAGGCGGTCGACGATCACCTCGAGCACCGGCTCGTAGCGCGTGAGGTTGATCCGCTCCGCGTGCCGCGCCAGGAGGGCGGCGTTGGCGGGATCCGTCATGAGGCCGAGCTGCGCCTCCGAGCCCTCCTCGGCACCACGCACGCGCTCCAAGAGCGCGGCGAGAGCGGCGGCGTCAGGCCCTCCGGCTTCGCCCGCGAGCGCGGCCGCCTTCTCGGCGATGCGCACGCCCTCGATGGTTTCGAGCCTGAGGTTCAGGCCCGCGGCCTGCTTCTTCTGGACCTCGCTGAGCCAGGTCGCGAAGGGGTCGCGCCAGGCCTCGATGGTGTACTGGTAGCGCGCGTTGCGCTCGAGCGGAATGGCGCCGGCCCAGCGGTCGTTGTCGACGAAGTGCATGGGCGCGCGCCGCCACTCGCTCTCGCCGGCGACGCGGTAGAGGATTTCGGCGCCGTACTTCTCGTGACCGTCCGTGAAGATGTCGGCCTCGACGGCGAGGACCTCGCCCACGACCCGCTTGACCGGCGTCTTGCCGCCGTCGAGCTCAGGCGACACGCGCTCGACGATCACGCGCCCCTTGCCGGTCGGCGTGGTGCCGCGGGTGCGGATGCGGGCCGCCGCGGGGGGCGCCTCGAAGAGGCGCACCTCGCCGGCAGCCAGGATCACCGATCCGCCAGGCGCGAGATCGAGCGGCGCCTGCCCCGGGGTGCGGTCGCGGAAGGGGCCGAACGCCGCCGCGCGGGCGAGGATGTCGGCCGCATCGATCGTCACCGGCGCGCCGGTGAGGTTCGCGAGCACGAGCACGGCGGAGCGGGCCGAGACCGGGTGCCCGCCCTCCAGCCGCAGCAGCGCGAGATAGCCGGCGCCGGGCGGGCTCAGGCGCCATTGCGCGCCCTCCACGTTGAGGGCCGGGACCTCGGCCTTCAGCCGGTTGATCTGGCCGACGAAGTCCGAGATGTCGACCCCGGTGTCCTCGCGGTCCCGCGGCGTGGTCTCGACCACGTGGAGCGGGCGGCGGTAGCCCCATTCATAGCCGATCGGCATCAGCACGCCGGCGGAGAAGAAGCTCGCCAGCGCATAGCGCGCCTTGAGGTCCCGGGCGACCGCGTCCGCCCCGCCCTCGACGCCCGCCGCGCGGCGGGCCATGTCGTGGTTCTCGGGGAAGGCGATCGAAGGCGCGGCAACGCGCAGCGCCTCGTAGTTGTCGAGCGCCCACGATTCGCGGCCGTTCCACCACGCGAAGGAATTGAAGAGGTAGTCGAACCCGGCCGAGGCCGTGGCCCTCGCCTCGTCGAGGGTGCAGCCGAGCGTCTCGGCGGCAAAGAGGCAGGAGGGGTCGCGCGCCTTCGCGGGCCCGATCAGCGCCCGCCAGGCCGCAGGCGGCACCTTGTAGGCGGCATCGCACCGGAAGCCCTTGACCCCGAGCCCCTGAAGGCGGGCGATGTAGGCATCCCAGTAGGCCACGAGTTCGTCGCGGGCCTGGTCCGAATCGTAGTTGAGCTCCGCGAGGTCGCCCCAGACGGTGCGCTTCGTGGGATCATCGGGATCGACCGCGAACGGGCTCTCGATCTCGCCATGCTCGTCGCGCCGGTAGAGATGCGGGCGCTCCCCGGCGAGATGCGCCTCCCGGGCGGTGTGGTTGACCACGAGGTCGGTCATGACCTTCAGGCCGTGGCGGGCTGCCGCCTCGACGAAGCCGCGCAATTGCGCGTCGTCGTCCTCGGCCGTGGCGTCGCGGAAGCGCGGGTCGAGGCGGGCGGGATCCTTGACGGCGTAGAGGCTGCGCGAGCCGCCGGTCTCGTGGAACGGGTTGAGGTAGACCCAGTCGAAGCCCATCCCTGCGATGCGCGGCAGCTCCGCCCGCCAGGCCGAGACCGTTCCCACGAGGAGCGGGAACAGGTTGTAGATGCGGGGCCCGGCGGCCGCGACGCCGGTGCTGACCGTCTCGTTCGCAGCCGGGCCGATGCGCTTCTGCAGGTTCATGAGCGTTCCCCGTGCAAGGTTTCACCCTGGTTCGGACCGCAGCGCCCTTGCGCGCCTCTCGTCCCGCCCCAAAGCGGCTGCCGGCAGGCGCGGCGCCGGTTCCCGAAGGAGCGTGGCCCGGTCTCACCGGTGTCGTCGTGTCCGTCCGCCCGTGGCCGCGCTCCCCGCGCGGTCACGCGTCATTCCTCAGGATCGCAATGGGGAAATCGGCGAAGAGTTCCCCTAAGGGGCAGCCGCCCCCGCCGGCCCCGACGCTCCCGCCTGTCAGGATGTTGCGCCAGCGGCCGGGCGGGAGGGAGAGCGCCGTGTCCCCCCATGCCGGGCCGAGCGGCAGCGCCTCCCCGTCGACGAGCGTGGCCACCAGCCTCGGCACCACGACCACGAGGGAGGCCGGGCCGCAGGAGCGCTGGAAGGCGAGCACGTGCCGGGCCTTTTCGCCGCTCGCTTCGAGGGGTTGGTAGGCGCCGTCCGCATACAGCGACGGGGTTTCGGCCCGATCGGCTAGGAGCCGCACGAGGAGGGCCTGCTTGACCCGTCCGTCGTGCCAGCGCTCCAGCAGCCGCGGCAGCGTCTCGCCCCCTTCGAGGGCCCTGACCCTCGCCTCGTAGTCGACCGGCCGCCGGTTGTCGGGGTCGACGAGGGAGAAGTCCCAGAACTCGGTGCCCTGGTAGACATCCGGGATCCCGGGCAGGGTCGCCTTCAGGGCCGTGCGCGCCAGTCCGTTGAGCATCCCGAAGGTCGCGAGGCGCCGGGCGAGCGGCCGGAACTCGGCCAGGAACGGGCCGCCGGGAGCAAGGAGCGCGGCGAGCAGCGCCGTGGCGGCGTTCTCGTAGGATTCGTTGCCGTGGACCCAGCTCGTATGGCGCTTGGCCTCGCGCAGGGCCTTGAGGAGATAGCCCTCCATGCGCTCGCGGAAGGACTCCGCCCTCTCGGGCGCCTCGCCCTCCTCGAGGAGTTCGACCGGCCAGGCGCCGAGCAGCGCCTGGAGCAGCATGATGCGGTCGTTGGCGTCGGGGCCCTCCTCGCCGTCGAGGTTCGCGACATGGGGCGCGGCGATGCGCTCGAAGCGCTCGATCGCATCGCGCCAGACGTCGGGCATCTCGGACAGCGCATTGAGCCGGGCGCGCGCATCCTCGCCGCGCTTGGTGTCGTGGGTCGCGGTCGCGATCATGGCGTGCGGCCAGGCGGCCGCGCGGTCCGCGTTCGCCCGGTGGAAGTCCTCGACCGTTCCGCCGAAATGGGCGGGATCACCGCCGACCTCGTTCAGCGACAGGAGCCGGACGTAGCGGTAGAACAGCGTGTCCTCGAGGCTCTTCGCCATCACGGGACCGGTGAGCTGCTGGAAGCGTCTCCGGAAGCGGCGCACGAGGTCCGGATCGGGGCGCCCCGGAGCGTCGGTCTCGATGCCGCCGAGAAGGGCCGCCGCGATGAAGTCGTGCAGGGAGAGGTCGGGCAGCGCGCTGCGGCGCTTGGCCTTGGCGATCGTCCCCTCGACGAGCGCGCGGTCCTCCTCCGAGGGCTCGTCGCCCGCGATATAGCTGCGGTAGACCGGGAAGCGCGCGACGATCTCGGCCAGGGCCTGGCGCATGGCGTAGGCCGTGTAGTCGCGGGTGCGGCGGTCGGCGTCGGCGATGCGCTTCAGGTCCGAGACCATCACCTCGAGCTCGCTCGCGAAGCTCGTCTGCAGGATCTCGGTCTTGGCTCCGCGCAGGAGTTCGCCGTAGCGGCCCTCGAGATCCGTGCGCTCGCGGTAGACCCGCTCGAAGGCCTGCGCGTTGCGGGTGTCGACGAAGACCCCGTCGATCAGGTTGAGGACGTCGTAGCCCGTGGTGCCGGCGACCGGCCACGGCCGCAGGTCCTCGCCGGGCTCCAGGATCTTCTCGACCACGACGTAGAAGCCGGGCCCGACCGCGTGCTGGAGCGACTTGGCGTAGCCCTCCGGGTCGGCGAGCCCGTCGATGTGGTCGATGCGCAGGCCCTGGATCCGGCCCTCGCGGACGAGGCGGAACACCATGGCGTGCGTGTCCTCGAAGACCTGCGGGTCCTCGACGCGCAGGCCCGCGAGCGCGTTGATGTCGAAGAAGCGGCGGTAGTTGATGTCGCTCGCCGCCACGCGCCAATGGGCGAGGCGGTAGGACTGCATCTCCAGGATGCGGTGGAGCGTGCCGAAGCTCTCCGGGACCCCGGCCGCCCCGTTGACGAGCGACACCGCGCGGTCGATCGCCTTGGCGAGAGCGGGCGATCCGGCGACCGCATCCCGCAGGCGTCCCTTGAGGCGCTCGGCCTCCTCGGGGAAGGCGGCGCGGCGCTCGGGCGCGGTCTCCTCGTCCATGCTGCGCAGGCGCCCGCTCACCGCCAGCACCTCGGCGCGGCCGGAATCTTCCCCCTCCTCGAGCGCCACCAGGGCGCGCTCCAGCACGATCGGATAGGCGAGCGGCGAGATCGGCAGGCGATGCTCGTAGTGCCAGACGCTGAAGCTGCCTTCTTCCGGCGAGAACGTCAGCTTGAGGTTCCCCTTTTCGAGCGCGTCGCCGTAGCGGTCGCCCAGCACCGGCACCACGAGCTTGCGGTTGGCCCCCAACCGCTCCCAGTCGATGTCGAAGGCTTTGGAATGGGGCGAGAGCTCGCCCCATTCGAGCACGGAGAGCCACCAGCCGTTGTCGGAGCCGCCGACGCCCATGTGGTTCGGGACGATGTCGAGGACGAGCCCGAGGCCATGCTCGCGCAAGGCATCGGACAGGCGCAGGAATCCTTCCTCGCCGCCGAGCTCCGGGTTGATCGCCGCATGGTCGACGATGTCGTAGCCGTGGGTCGAGCCCGGCCGCGCCTTGTGGATCGGCGAGGAATAGAGGTGGCTGATCCCGAGCCGCTTGAGATAGGGCACGATCCGGACGGCGTCGTCGAAGGTGAAGCCTTCGTGGAACTGGATCCGGTAGGTCGCGCGCGGCGGCGGCGCCGCGAGCGCGCCGGAGCGGGGCCGGGCGCCCCTGCCCTCCTCGCTCATGGCGGCCGCGAGCTTGGCGAGATCGCCGCCGGGCGCCGTGAGGGTCGCGACATCCGCCGAGAGGCGGCGGCGCCAGTTGGGATGGCCGACGTCGGGGCCGGGCAGGTTCGGCTGGTTGAGGTCGCCGAGCACGTCCTCGAATTGCAGGCCGACGAGCGCGGAGGCCGTGCGCGCCAGGTAGCGCGTCATCGGCTCGAGCGGCGCTTCCTCCGGGGGCTCGGGCTCCGGCAGGAGGCCCGCTTCGGCGAGCGCTTCCGCGAAGTAGCGCCGATCGGCGCTGCGCGAGGCCCGCTCGCGCTCCGCGGTCTCGGCGTCGTAGATGCCGAGGGACTGGCGCAGGTCGATGTCGAGCCCGCGCCACCAGCCCGCGAATGTCGGCAGGTCGTGGGTGGTGAAGACCGCGAGCGCCTTCGCGGGATAATCCTTCGGCCGGGCGAAGGTGGCGCCGCCCCCGTGCCCGCCGCCCTCGCGCTCGAACCAGAGCACGCGGTAGCTCAGCACGCCGGAGGCCATGATGGCGTCCGAGAAGCCCTTCGGGGCCGTGCCGAGATCCTCCGCGATGACGAGGCAGCCCTGGCGGTGGCTCTCGAGCCGCAGCACCGCGAGCATGGCCTCGAACGGGAAATCCACATAGGCGCCCTCGGCCGCATTCATGCCGTGCGGGATCAGGAACAGGCGCTGGAGCTGGAAGGCGTGGTCGATCCGGATCGCGCCCGCATGGCGCATGTTGGCGCGCACGAGGTCGCGGAAGGCCGCGAGGCTCTGGCGCTCGAGGCTGAGCGGATTGAACGGGGGCAGGCCCCAGTTCTGGCCGAGGGGGCCGAGGGGGTCGGGGGGCGCGCCGACGGCGAGCGTCGCGGAATAGCGGTCCGGATGCGCCCAGATCTCGGACCCGCCCGCGTCGGCCCCGACCGCGAGGTCGCGGTAGAGGCCGATGCTCATGCCGGCTTCGCGCGCGGCCCGCCCGGCGGCGCCGAGCTGGACGTCGGCGAGCCATTGCAGCCAGGCGTGGAAGGCGACGCGGTCCGATTGCGACTCCCGAAACGCGCGCACCTCCGGCGAGGCCACGTTCCGGAATGGCTCCGGCCAGTCGCCGAGCCACCAGCGGCCCTCGCCGCGGAAGTGCTCGGACAACGCCTCGAAGGTCGCGTGCGCCTCCAGGACCTCGCCGCCCTCGCGCCGATAGGCCTCGAAGGCGGGATCGCCCCGGCCGGAACGGAACGCGGCCCAGAGCGCGTCGAGGAGCGGGCGCTTCACTGCCCAGGCGGCCTCGTAATCGACGAGCGGCGCATCCCTCAAGGCCGCGAGGCGTTCCTGCACGCCCGCGTCCGCGAAGAGGCGCGACGCGTCGCTGCCCGCAAAACCCGGAACCGCGCTCGGGTCGAGGAAGGCGGTCTCGAGCAGGAGGCGGGTCGAGGGCGAGTAGGGCGAGATCTTCGTGCGGTCGGAGGCGAAGAGGGCGTGGACGGGGCTCAAGCCGAGGAACGAGGCCCCGAGCGCCGCCGCGCCGCGGGCGGCCTGCGCGATGTCGGTGTAGTCGCCGATGCCGAAATTGCGGTCCGAGCGCAGGCCGTAGACCTGGGCGGTGACGCCCCACAGCCGGACGCCGGACGCCAGATCGTCGGGCTGCCAGCAGGTCGCGGGCGCTGCGATCAGGGTCGCCTCGATGCGCCGGTCGCCGGCTTCCACCGTCAGGCGATGATAGCCCGCCTGCAGCGGGCCCAGTTCGAGCGTGCCGCCGGCGGCGCGGCCCTCGTGCACAGCGCCGCTCTCCTCGACGAGACGCCATCCGGCCTCGTCCGCATCCCGCAGCGGGATGCGGGCCGGCCGGCCCGCTTCGACCGGAATCAGCGCCGGCACAGGGCCGTTGCGGAGCGCTTCGACCTCCCGAAGGCTGCGGCGCGCCGCCTCTTCGGTCGCGACGTCGAGACCGAAGCCGGCCAGGATCGCCCGCCGCGTCTCCGTCGACGTGTCGACGGAGCGCCCGAACGCGTCCGCATAGCTGTGTGCGATGCCGAGGAGCGCGCCGAGGCGATCGATCAGGACCTCGTGCTCGCTCATGCCGCCACTCCCCGGAGCACCGCGCCCGTCCAGGCCGGCAGAAGCATCCTGTCGCCCTCCCGCCGCGCCTCCGGGCTCGACCAGACCGGAGCCAGACCCGGAGCGCTGAAAGCCGCCTCCGAGGTGCCGAAATTCGCGACGAGCCGCAGGTGTCCGGCCTCGAACCGCCAGAGGATGTCGAGCGCGTCCGCCTGCGGCATCGACCAGGCGCCGCCGCGATAGGGGCTCTTCGTCAGCGGCACGACCGCCTCCTGCCGCAGCCGCAGGAGCGCCCGGGTCTCCGCGCGGATCTCCCGGTGCGGGGCGCGCGCGGCTTCGCCCCAGTCGAGGCGGGAGTTCTCGAAGGTCGATATCGCGGTCGGATCCGGGATGCGGTCGCGGGTCTCGGGGTCCGCGAAGGCCTTGAACTTGGCGAATTCCCGCCGCCGGCCGTTGCGGACCGCCTCTGCCAGATCGGGCTCGCTCTCGAAATCGACGAAGAACTGGAAGGGCGCCGTGGCGGCCCAGTCCTCGCCCTGGAACAGGAGCGGCACCTGGGGGCTGAGCAGGAACAGCGCCCGGGCGAGCGCGAGGCGGCCCGGATCGACGAGGTCGGAGAGGCGCTCCCCGAAGGCGCGGTTGCCGACTTGGTCGTGGTTCTGGAGGAAGCCCACGAAGGCCGACGGGGGCAGATGGCTTGACGGCTCGCCGCGGCGCTTGCCGCCGTGGTGGCGGGAGGGGTCGTTCTGGTAGACGAAGCCTTCCGCCAGGGCACGTCCGAGGCGCTCCACCGGCTTGTCGGCGAAGTCCTCGTAATAGCCCTCGGCCTCGCCGGTCAGGAGCGGATGCCAGGAATTGTGGCTGTCGTCGGCCCATTGCGCCGTGTGGAGGCGCGGGCGCCCCGCGTCGTCGCGCCCGAGCCAGCGGGCCTGGTTGGCCTCGTTCTCGAGCACGAGGTGGACCTCGCGGCCTCGAGGCGCCGCGGCGCGGATGCGGGTCGCGAGCTCCTCCAGGAAATGCGTCGGGCCGTCGTCCACGATCGCGTGCACGGCGTCGAAACGCAGGCCGTCGACATGGAATTCCTCCAGCCAGTAGAGGGCGTTGTGGATGAAGAAGTCGCGGACCGGGCGCGCATCATTCCCGTCCACGTTGATGCCGGCGCCCCAGGGCGTCGGGTGGCGGTCGGTGAAGAAGGTCTTGGCGTAGGCTTGGAGGTAGTTCCCGGACGGGCCGAAGTGGTTGTAGACCACGTCGAGGAACACCATGAGGCCCAGGCCGTGGGCCCGGTCCACGAGGCGCTTGAGGTCGTCGGGCGTGCCGTAGGCCGCGTCGGGCGCGTAAGGCAGGACGCCGTCGTAGCCCCAGTTGCGCCGGCCCGGGAACTCGTTGACGGGCAGGAGCTCGATGGCGGTCACGCCCACGTCGCGCAGCTCCTCGAGCTTGCCCATCAGGCCCGCATAGGTGCCCTCCGGCGTCGCGGTGCCGACATGGACCTCGTAGAGGACGGTCTCTTCCCAGGGGCGCCCGGTCCAGGCGGCGTCCTGCCAGGCATAGGCTCCGGGATCGACCACGAGGCTTTCGCGGTGCACGTCGTCGGGCTGGAAGCGGGACGCGGGGTCCGGCACCAGGAGGTCGCGGTCGATCCGGAAGCCGTAGCGGCTCCCCGCCCGCGCATCCGGCACCACGAGGCGGCGCCAGCCGTCGCCCTGGTCCGGCATCGGATGGTCCGCGCCGTCGAGCACGAGCGCGACCTCCCCGGCCGTCGGAGCCCAGAGCGCGAAGCGCACGCCCTCCGCAGTCATCTCCGCCCCGAAAGGCATCCGGTGCGCGCGCGTCGTCACATCGATCCCCTTGTGTCCCGGCCGACAGGACGCCGGCCATCGGTTGGGGCTTTCGCCTTTGTGGAGCCGGATCGGATCCGGCCGCCTCAGACCCCTGCCCTTGCGTGCTGGAAAAGCACCAATGAACGGGCCGGCAGAGGGAAGGTTCCACCCGGCTCCAGGATCGGCGGCTCGCCCCGCACGAGCCCGTCGGGAAGCGTGGTGTCGAAGACCGTCGCCCAGGGCCCGAGAGGGAAATCCGCCGCCAGACGGAAGGGCACGGGCTCGGCGGCCGCGTTCATGAGAACCAGGAAGCGCGCCCCGTCCGCGGCGTCGTTGCCGAGTTGCAGGCCGAGCGCCCGGCGCCCGCCGTCGCTCCAGTCGCCATGGGACATCTCCCGTCCTTCGGGGGCGAGCCAGTAGACGTCCTTGAGGCCGGTGCCGGGGAGGGCTGCGCCGGTCAGGAAGGTCCGCCGGCGGAAGGCGTCGAAGCGCCGCCGCAGCCCGATCAGGGTTCGGACGAAGTCCGGCAGGGCGGGATCGGCTCCGATGCCCACCTCCCAGTCGAGCCAGCTCGTCTCGTTGTCCTGGGCGTAGGCGTTGTTGTTGCCGCCCTGCGTGCGCGAAAGCTCGTCGCCGGCGAGCAGCATCGGCGTCCCCTGCGAGAGGAACGCGGTCGCGAGCAGCGCCCGCTTGAGCCGGCCGCGCAGGGCCTGGACCTTGGGGTCCCGGCTCGGGCCCTCGACGCCGCAATTCCAGGACAGGTTGTGGCCGTGGCCGTCCCGGTTGTCCTCGCCGTTCGCGTGGTTGTGCTTCTCGTTGTAGGAGACGAGGTCCTCGAGCGTGAAGCCGTCATGGGAGCAGACGTAGTTCACCGACGCGGACGGCTGGCGCCCGGTGACCTCGAAGGTCTCGCGCGAGCCGGCGACCACCCGGGCGAGGTTCGGGAGCTGGTCGGGGTCGCCGCGCCAGTAGGCCCGCACGGTGTCGCGGAACCGGTCGTTCCACTCGCTCCAGCCCGGCCCGAAGCCGCCAACCCGGTAGCCGCCCTCGCCGACGTCCCAGGGCTCGGCGATGAGCTTGACCCGGGACAGGACCGGATCCTGCCCGACCGCGCGCAGGAAGCTCGCCCGCTCCGACACCGCATAGGGCTCGCGCAGCAGGCTCGGCGCGAGGTCGAAGCGGAACCCGTCCACATGATAGGCCTCAACCCAGTGGCGCAGGGAATCCGTCACCATCTGGAGCACGCGCGGGTGGTCGAGGTTCAGGGTGTTGCCGGTGCCGGTGGAGTCCCAGTAGAGGCGCCGGTTCTCGGGCACGAGCTTGTAGTAGGAGGCGTTGTCGACGCCCTTGAAGGAGAGGGTGGGCCCGAGCTCGTTGCCTTCCGCGGTGTGGTTGTAGACCACGTCCAGGATCACCTCGATCCCCGCATCGTGCAGCGCCCGGACCGCGCATTTGAGGTCCATGGCCCCGGCCTCGCTAAAGTAGCGCGGCTCGGGCGCGAAGTAGGCGAGCGTCGAGTAGCCCCAGTAGTTGCGCAGGCCCTTCTCGACCAGGAAGCGGTCGTCCGCGAAGGCGTGGATCGGCAGGAGCTCGACCGCCGTGATGCCGAGCCGCACCAGGTGCTCGATCACGGCAGGGTGCCCGAGAGCCGCATAGGTGCCGCGCATCGCCGCCGGCACCTCGGGATGCAACTCGGTCAGGCCCTTCGCGTGGGCCTCGTAGATCACGGTGTCAGTCCAGGGCCGGCGCGGCGGGCGGTCGTCGCCCCAATGGTGCGAGGGGTCCTCGACCACGCCTTTGGGCATCATGGGCGCGCTGTCGCGCCGGTCCATGGTGAGGTCGCCGCGATGGGCGCTCGGCCGGTAGCCGAAGAGCGCGTCGTGCCAGCGGATGCGGCCCGAGAGCAGGCGCGCGTAAGGATCGATCAGGAGCTTGTGGGGATTGAAGCGGTGGCCGGCCCGGGGATCGTAGGGCCCGTGCACCCGGTAGCCGTAGAGCTGGCCCGGTCTCAGGCCCGGGATGAAGCCGTGCCAGATCTGATCGGTGCGGCGCGGCAGGCGGATCTGGTCGGTCTCGCGGCGCCCGGTGGGATCGAAGAGGCAGAGGTCCACGGCCGTGCCGTGGGCGGAGAACAGGGCGAAGTTGACGCCGCGCCCGTCCCAGGTGGCGCCGAGCGGCGCCGGCGATCCGTCGTCGATCCGCATCGACGCCTATCGCGTCCGGCGCCGCGGCGCCCCGTGTCCGTCGCCCATCATGGAACGATGCCTGTCCGGTGGAGGATTCGATCGCGGCCGCCGGGACGGGGGCCGCCCTACGACGCCTCATCCGACAAACTAGCGGCGTCGGCGCCCTCGGCCAGCACCGCCAGGAAATTCCGGCACCATGTCTCGACGCCGTTCCCCCTGAGCCGGGCCGCCATCGTCTGCCACCGCTCCCGACGCTCCTCGAGCGGCATCTCGAGCGCCTGTCGGATCGCCACGCCGGTGGCCTCGGTGTCGTAGGGGTTGACGAGGAGGGCGGCGTCGAGCTCGTGCGCGGCGCCCGCGAAGCGCGAGAGGACCAGCACGCCCGGCCGCTTCGGGTCCTGGGCCATGACGAACTCCTTGGCGACGAGGTTCATCCCGTCCCGGAGCGGCGTCACGAGGCCGATATCGGCGAGACGGTAGAGGCCCGCCAGGCTCGCATGGGCGATGGTCTTGTTGATGTAGCGCACCGGGACCCAGTCGACCTCGCCGAGATTGCCGTTGGTGCGCCCGACCTGCTCGGCGATCTGGTGCTGCATGGTCTGGTATTCGGGCACCTCGGAGCGCGACTTCGGCGTCACCTGCAGGTAGGTCACCTTGTTGCGGAAGTCCGGGTTGGCGCGCAGGAAGCACGAGAAGGCCTCGATGCGCTCCTTGATGCCCTTCGAGTAGTCGAGCCGGTCGACGCCGATGATGAGGCTGCGCCCGCCCATGCTGGCCGCCATGCCCTTGACGACCGCGCTGCGCTCGGCCTTGGCGGCCATCGCCATGAAGGACTCGTTGTCGATCCCGACCGGGAAGGCGCCGATCAGGAGCCGCCGCCCGCCGATCTCGTGCACGCCCGGGGCGATCGTGCGGCCGATCCGCTCCCGGATCAGGCAGCGCACGAAGTTGTCGGCGTCCTGAGGCGTATGGAAGCCGACCACGTCGTAGGCCGCGAGGCCCTCGATCAGCCGGCGGTAGGCCGGCAGCGCGCTCGCCACGTCCGGGGGCGGCCAGGGGATGTGGAGGAAGAAGCCGATGCGGTTGCGGGATCCGAGGCGGCGCAGCTCCGCGGCGAGCGGGATGAAGTGGTAGTCGTGCACCCAGACGAGGTCGTCCTCCTTGAGGAGCGGCGCGAGCGTCTTGGCGAAGGTGCGGTTGACCCGGAAATAGCCGTCCCGATCCTTGCGGTCGATCTGGAGCAGGTCGAGCCGGTAATGGCAGATCGGCCAGAGCGCCCGGTTGGCGAAGCCGGCGTAGTAGCGGTCGTAGTCGCGCTTCAGGAGGTCGAGGACGCAGAAGGTGACGTTGTCGGCCTCGATCACGGTCGGGGGACCGGGCGTCCGCTCGACGGTCTTGCCGGACCAGCCGAACCAGAGGCCGCCCTGGCGCTTGAGGGCGCCCTCTAACGCCACGGTGAGCCCGCCGGCGCTCGAGGCGCCGGACTTGTCGGGCAGCGGCACCCGGTTCGAGACCACCACGAGGCGGGCGGCCCGGCCGGGCGCGCCGGTGCCGGGGCCCGGCTCGCTGCCGGGAGCCCCGGCGGGGTCGGCCGACACGGCCCAGGCGAGATTGGTGGTGCTGCGTGCGTAGGCGCGCTTCAGCCGGGGCCGTGCGGTCTTCGCGGACTCGCGCCGTGATGCCATGCGGGGCGTCCCTCCTTGCAGGATCTTCAACCCGCAAGCCGGGAGCCGTGTTCCGGGCCGGGCACCGTACGGACGGGCTCCGGCCGTGCGTCGCTCGGGACGGGTGTCTCCTTCAGGGCGCAGCGGGTCGCGACACGGGCGCTGCGCCTCCGGGACGGGAGGTCAGAGCGCGCTCAGGAGCACCATCACGAAGGAGGTCAGGACCGTGGAGGCGAGGAAGCCGCAGGCGGCGCGGCCGAAGGTCGGAGCGGGGTCGGCAATCATGGCGGATCGTCCTGGAAGGTCGGGGCTGTGAGGATTTCGGGGACCGTGCCGGCCGGCACTTGCGTTCAATGGGCGAGGAGGAGCCAGCTCACGAGGCCCACCGGGGCGATTGCGCCGAGCAGGAAACTGAGAATCGACGACATCGTGGCCCCTCCGTTGCACCCATCCTCTAGGAGGCCGGCGTTGCAGACCGATGTCGCGCCGGGTTGCGGGGACGCAACAGTCCCGCCCCCCGCGCGGCCGGGGCTCAGCGGGCGCGCGGAGCCGACGAAACATTTGCGAAACATCGCCCCGATAGCGTCGGCACGAGACAAGGAGGTGACGATGCTCTGCGATGCCCCAGCCGACCGGCCGACCGGCTCCTGGACCATGCGGGCCCGTCCCTCGCACACCCCGTCCCATGACCGCCTCGAGGCGCGGCGCCGGGAAATCGCTGCGCTCCTGGAGGAGATCCGCGCCCCCGGCCCGGCCGATGTCGGGGAGGCCGTGCGGGAGGCCGCAGGCAACCGGCACGGCGAAAGGCTCGCCCCGATCGAAGCCCGGATTTCGGCACTCCACGAGGTCGGCTGAGCCCCTTGGCGGGGCTGCCGTTCCTGCAGGCCCGCGTCGGCCTGCCCCGGTCTCCGGCCCGGGCCGGCGAGGCCGCCCGTGCGCACCCCCATTCTCCTGAGATAACCGCGCCTGAGACAACAATGTCCGCCGCGGACGGTTCGCGCCGGCTTCCCTCTGGAGTAGAACCGGGTCCGGACTCGGGTCAGGCGGTCCGACGGCATGCCGCGCCGGGCGGGGCCGGCGCCTGGGCTCGGAGCGGGGGGTTGATGCGCATCCGGTCGAAGGTCGCGCTCGTCGGGGGCATTCCCATCGTGATCGCCGCGGCGATCGCGGTGATCGCCTGGCTGCTCCTCAACGAGGCCGAGCGGACCCGCGAGGGCGCCGTGCTGGCCGGCGCCGTCTACCGCGACCTCTTGGCCGGCCTCACCGAGCGCAACACCTATGTGAGCGCCCAGCCCTCCGACCGCCCGCGCCATGCGGAGGGGTTCACCGCGACGACCGGCGAAGGGCTCGCCCATCTCGACGCCCTCGCCGAGCTCGCCCGCGACCCGAACCACAAGGCGATGATCGCCGACACGCGCCAGACCCTGATCCGCTACCGCGACCGCATGCGCGAGCTCGTCGCGGTCACGGAGCGCAACGACCGGCTCATCGCCGAAATGGGCACCCGCGCGACCTCGCTCATCGGGCTGTCGGAGGAGGCGCGCGAGCGCCAGCACCGCTCGAACGCCGACATCGTGGCCTCCCTGACGGAGGGCGACCGCAAGCTGCGCCTGTCGCGCGACATCGTCGACCGCGCCCACGAGCTGCGCGCCGCGATCGCGGCGGTCTGGCTCCAGGAGGCGCGCGCCGAAGCGGCGGCCTCCGGGCCCACGGCGGCGCCCGCCCAGCCTCTGAGCTTCGCGCTCGCGCGGCTGCGCAACACCGCGACCGACCTCCTGCAGGTGCTGCGGGAGGACGGCCGCGCCGCCACCGCGCGGGATCTCGAGGCGCTCGTGCGCGGCGCCGAAGCCGAGAGCACGGGCGCGGGCAGCGCCACCGCGGTGACCCCAATCCGCGAGCGCGGCACGCAGCAGCGCCTCGCCGAATGGGTCGAGCGGCTCATCAAGGTCCATTCCACCGAGCAGCGCGCCCAGCACGAGGAGGTCGCCCAGCTCCTGACCTATTCGGTCTCCGCCGCCGAGACCGAGCAGGTGACCCAGAACATCGCGATCGCGAGCCTCAAGTTCGGACGCCAGGCCGCCGACGCGCTCGCCAACCGCGATCCCGCCGCGGCGGAGCGCATCCTGGAGGAAGCGAGCCCGCTCGCCGGCACCGTCGGCTCGCTGCCGATCTCGCCCCTGATCCAGTCCGAGATGATCGACGCCATCGCGCGCTGGCGCGAGGGGCTAAAGACCACGGCGCAAGGGCTGCGCGAGCAGAACGTGATCCTCGCTGACATGGACACCACCGCGGGCGCCATGATCCGCAGCGCCGACCTCCTCAACGACCTGTTCACGAGCGACGCCGAGCGCATCGGCGGCTTCGTGCGCACGATCCTGCTGCTCGGAGCGGCGATCGGCCTTCTGCTCGGCTCCAGCACGGCGCTGGTCGTGGCGCGTTCCATCACCGAACCGCTGAAGCGCCTGAAGGACAGCATGCTGGAGCTCGCCGCGAACCCGGCGGCCGGCCCGATCGCGGATTCGGCCCGGCGCGACGAGCTCGGCTCCATGGCGCGGGCCGCGAACTTCTTCATCAGCGAGATCCGCCGCCGGGAGGACGCGCTGCGCCTCGCCAAGGACCGGGCCGACGCCACGTTGCGCGAATTGCAGGAGACGCAGTCCAACCTGATCCAGGCCGAGAAGCTCGCCTCCCTCGGTCAGCTCGTCGCCGGCGTCGCGCACGAGATCAACACGCCGCTCGGCGTCGCGCTCACGACCTCGACGGCGCTGGAGCGCGAGGTCAAGGGTCTCAAGGAGCGCGCCGCCAGCGGGCGGCTCGCCAAGTCGGACTTCTCGGGCGCGGTCGCCCGCCTGACGGAAGGATCGCAGCTCCTCCTCAGCAACCTCACCCGGGCGATTGATCTCGTCTACAGCTTCAAGCAGGTGGCGGCCGACCAGGCGAGCGGCGAGCGCCGGCGCTTCGAGATGCGCGCCTGGCTCGACGAGCTGCTGACGAGCCTCGGCCCGGTGCTGCGCAAGAGCGGCCACAAGGTCGCGGTCGAATGTCCGGACGACATCGTCCTCGACACCTATCCGGGCAGCCTCGCCCAGGTGCTCACGAACCTGGTCATGAACGCCATCGTCCACGCCTACCCGGCGGGCGCGACCGGACAGCTCTCGATCCAGGTCTCGCCTTTGCGTCAGTCGGGAATCCGCCTGACCTTCGCGGACGACGGGCGGGGCATCGCGCCGGAGCACCTCGGCAAGGTGTTCGATCCGTTCTTCACCACCGGGCGCGACCAGGGCAGCACGGGGCTCGGCCTCCACATCGTCTACAACCTCGTGACCGTGAAGCTCCAGGGAGCGATCGAGCTGCGGAGCACGCCCGGAGAGGGCACCCGCTTCGTCATCGACCTGCCCCTCAGCGTCGCCGACCGCGCCGCCGAGGCTGCGCCGGCGCTCTCCTGAGCCGAGGCGCCGTCCGCGGCGCTCCCGACCCCAACCCGGTCAGGCCGGTTCGCACCACTGCGCATCCTCGATCACGTGCGGCGTCGGGCCCAAGGGTTCTGCGCGCCGGGACGCCGGCCTGCACGGTGCCGGCTGCGGGCCAGTTGCAGGCGGTTCGCCGCGGCCCGCGCCGCTGCGCCTCAGCACCGACTGACGGAGCGGACGATCCAGCCCTCCCCATCGACCCAGAGCTTGCGCCGGACGCGGGGGCACGCCGGCGCGTCCGCCTCGACCGCGGCGTATTTCGTGACGGCGCGGACCGGGCGGGACGGGGTCGGGGTCTCCCGCGGCGCCTCCTGGCGCATCTCTTCCTGGCGCATCTCCGTCGCGGCCGGACGGGCCGAATCCTCGCGCGGGACGGTGGGCTTGGCGGGCGATGCGGCGATCAGGAGGCCGGCGAGAGCGGTCGAGCCGATCAGGCCGAGGCGGCGGGTGGTGCGGGTCAGGGGCATAGCGGCTTTCGCGGGCTCGGAGGGGGAAGTCTGGCCCGGCCGCTTGTCCTGCGGCGGGGCGGCGGGAGCGGTGCCGAGCACGCCGCGCAGGAGGGCGAGCCCCTCCGGGTCGGTCTGCAGGGCGTTGGCGTCGAGCGAGGTCATGGGATCGGCCTCCGGGCCCGGTGCGGGGCGACGGCGTCGGGAATGGGTCCGGGGTCAGCGCTGGATCGTGCCGGCCTGGGGCATGCGGGCAAGCGCCGAGGTATTGGCGCCGACGCGGCTCTCCATCGTGATCACCCGCACGGCCTTGGGCTGCACGGCCCCGTCGGCCCGGCGCGCGCACGCGGCCGAGATGTAGGGCCAGGTCTGGTCGGCGCATTCGGGCTTCGGCGCGAGGCGGTCGCCCTTGCCGGCGGGGGAAACGCGCTCGGCCGCTCCGGAGCCGGTCGTCAGCGCGGCGGTCCGCACCGCGGGTGCGCCGGCCGCCAGGACCGCGCGGTCCTGGTAGGGCTTCGCCGGACCGGCTTCACCGGCCGCGGGGGTGGGGCCGTAGGCCGTGACCACGCCGTAGGACAGAACGGCGCTCACGGCAGCCATCTTGACGAAGCCGAACATGACATCCTCCGCGGCGGCTCTTGGACGAGCCCTTCGATGGAGGGATGTGTAACGGTCCTGTTTTGCCGATGTTTTTCGTGCCGCTGCGGAATGCTCCCGCTTTTCGGCACGATTTGTTTCGTCTCGGGCGCCTTAACGAAACATTCACCCTTGCGACAGGCGGGAGGCCGCATATGGCCCAGGGCGGCGAGACCCGGCGCCTCGCCGGGCGAGCGGGAGTTTCGGTGCGCTCAGTCGCCCTCGGGCCGGAAAACGTAGCCGAGGCCCCGCACGGTGCGGATGTAGCGGGGATGCGCGGGCTCGGGCTCGACCTTCTTGCGGATCCGGTTGATGCGCACGTCGATGGAGCGGTCGAAGGCGTCCGGGTCGCGGGCGTCGGCGAGGTCGAGCAGGCGGTCGCGGGAGAGGACGCGCTTCGGGTTGTCCGTGAAGGCGCGCAGCAGCGCGTATTCCGACCGGGTCAGGATCTGCTCCTGGCCCGAATCGTCGCGCAGGCGGTGGGTGTCGAAATCGAACCACTTGGTGCCGACCCGCACCGTGTTGGTCGGGGCGGTGGGGGCCTCGGCCGGTGCTGCGGCGGGCGCGGTGCCCCGCCGCAGCACCGAGCGGATGCGGGCGACGAGCTCGCGCAGCTCGCAGGGCTTCGGGATGTAGTCGTCCGCGCCGAGCTCCAGGCCGACCACCCGGTCGATCGGGCTGGCGGTCGCGGTCAGCATGATGATCGGGATGTTGCTCTTCGACTTGATGTCCCGGACGATCGAAAGACCGTCCTCCTCCGGCATGTTGAGGTCGAGCACGACGAGGTCGGGCTGCGTCGAGCCCATGCTCTTGCGCAGGCTCGCGCCGCCGTCGCAGAGGGTGACCTCGAAGCCGTGCATCTTGAGGTAGTCGCCCACCATGTCGCGGGCGGCCTGTTCGTCGTCGACGACGAAGATGTGCTGGGTGGCGCTCATGGGTTGCGATATCCGCTGATGGGCTGGAACAGGCTCGTCGGGACGCCGGCGGACGCCCTCGTCACCCGGCTCCCGCCCGCATCATGAAATCCGAAATGGTGCGGCGGAGCAACGAAGAGGGCGGCGTGCGGCTCGCTCCCGAACCCCGCACCCGCCGGGCGGGAGGCGGCTCCCTGAACGAGAATCATGCCGAACCGCCCTCAGGCCGTCCCCGGCGGGCGGCCGAGGGGCAGGATCAGGGAGAAGGCGGCGCCGAGCCCCGGCCCGCCGCTCTCGGCGGCCGCGCGGCCGCCGTGGAGCTCGGCGATGCGCTTGACGATCGACAGCCCCAGGCCCGTGGAGCCCTCGCCCGCCGTCGGCTTGGCGGAGAGGCGCTGGAACCGGCCGAACACCCGGCCGATGTCCTCCGGCGACAGGCCCGGCCCCTGGTCCTTGACGGTGCAGACCGCCTCGGCGGCGGTCGCGGTGACCGAGACGTCGATCGCGCCTCCGATCGGGCTGTACTTGATGGCGTTGCCGATGATGTTGTCGAGCGCTTCGCGCAGGCGCTCCTGGTCGCCGTTGAGCGGCAGCGAGGACAGGCCGCTCAAGGTGATGCGCTGCTCCTTGCGCTCCGCGAGCGGCCGGTTCGCGGCCACGACCTCGCCGGCCAGCGCCGCGAGGTCGAACGGCTCCTGCCGGATCGCGATGTCGAGGGCGTCGTTCATGGCGTCGGCGATCAGCTCGTCGACCATGTTGGTGAGGCGCTTCGCCGAATCGCGGATGTGCCCGAGTTGCGCCCGCATGGGCTCGATCGCGGGCGGGGTGGTCTCGAGGAGGTCGCTCAGGATCTCGGCCCGGCCCAGGATGACGCCGAGCGGGTTCTTGAGGTCGTGTGCGACGGTGCCGAGCATCTCGGTCTTGAACTGGTTCGCCCGGCGCAGGTCCGCGCGCTGGGCGGCCAAGCGCTGGTTGGCCTTGTAGAGCTCGGAGGTGCGCTGGAAGACCCGATCCTCCAGGCGCGTATTGGCCTCCTGGAGCTGCTCGTAGAGGATGACGTTGTCGAAGGCGACGGAGAGGCGGCTCGAGAACAGCTCGATGAGCTCCCGGTCGGTCTGCGAAATCTCCTTGTCGGCTTCGAGCAGCACCACGAGTTCGCGTCCGCTGCCGGTGCGGATGTAGAGGGTGGTCCGGCGGTCCATGAACGCGTTGCGGCGCAGGAGGAAGGCCTGGGCGAGGCGATCCCGCGTCTCCCCGTCGAGGCGTTCGGCATCGGCGGCGATCACGTCCCGGTAGCAGCCGGACCCCGCGAGCACGGAGAAGCGCCCGTCGGCCTCGCCCGCGTCGCGCACCACGAGGATGCCGGCGCAATCGACCTGGAGCAGGGAGGCGAGCTGGGTCAGCACCCCTTGGGCGAGGCGCTGCATCGACTGGAAGTCGAACAGCGTCGAAGCGGCCTCGATGATGATCTCGAGCCCGCGGCGCGTGTCCACCATGCGCTGGAGCTGCTGGTAGCTGCGCAGCGCCGCGGTCAGCGTGGTGAAGAGCTTGTCGGCGGTGAGCTCGGTCTTGGCCTTGTAGTCGTTGATGTCGTAATCGACGATCACGCGGCGCTCCGGCGCCTGGCCGGGCTGCCCGGTGCGCAGGACGATGCGCACGGTCTCGTTCTTGAGCTCCTTGCGGATGTAGTCCACGAGATCGAGGCCGGCGCTGTCGGTCTCCATCACGACGTCGAGGAGCACCACCGCGATGTCGCGCTCGCGCTCCAGGAGGGCTTTCCCCTCGGAGGCCGAATAGGCCGAGAGGATGCGCAGGCCCTGGCCGTGCAGGGAATAGTCGTAGAGCGCGAAGCGGGTGCCTTCGTGAACCGCCGGGTCGTCGTCGATGACCGCGACCGTCCAGGTCTTGTCCCCCTGCCCCTGCGCGGCCTGGGGCTCGTCGTCGACGAGATGGAGCACATCGTTGTCGTCCATCATCGCAACACGCTCTCGCTCCCTGCCCGCCGGCCCCGTCCCGGGCTCGCTGTCCGGCAATACTATGGGTTCTGTCGCCGTGAAGGTAAACAGCGCCGGTGGTCGCGCCTGACCGGACCCGGCCCGGACGGCGCCCTACTCCGCCGGCGCCAGAACCAGGGGAGCGGGGGCCCCGAAGGCGATGCGCGCGAGGTTGGCGAGGAACAGGAGCACCGCCGCGAGCCAGATCAGGGACCCCACGATCGCGACCGCGACCGTCACCCCCGTGATCGAGAGGGCGATGCCGACCGGGAAGACCACGACGCCCGCGACCGCAAAGCCGAAATGCGCAGGCGCGAGCCAGGATCCGGCGAGCGACGGGTAGGCCCGGTAGCAGAGGCCGAAGATCGCGAGCGACACCCAGCCCAGGAGATTGAGATGGGCATGGACCGGCGCGAACTGGAAGTCGTGCACGATGCCCATCCAGATGCCGAGCGACACGCCGACGGCGAGGGACAGGAGCGCCAGGAACAGGAAGGGGAGATCGAAGCGACGCATGCAATCCTCCGGGGCGCCAAAAGCTCACGGGCCCGGGCCGGGTGAATAGGTCTGCTCTGTTGCAGGCATATTTCGTCCTGGGGCCGCGGGCGCAGGGCCCGGGAGCCCCGGTCGGGAGGCCGGCGGCTGGACGAAGGGCCTCCGCTCGGCGCGGGGCCCGCCGGCGGCGATCGGGGGCTGTGCCGGCGGGGTCCGGTCATGGCGCGATCGATGACGCTTTCGTCGTAGTCCGGGGCAAGCCGGCCCGGGGGAGCGCCCCGGCGGGATCCCCGGCCCTCAGGTCCGGCGTGCACGGATCGACTTAGCCCCTTGACCCGTTCCGGCAAGCCGGGCGACTTTAGCCAATTAAAGAAAAACTCTCGGGAGGACCCCATGACGCGACGCGACCGTTCCATCCTGGCCTCGACCCTGCTCGGGGGTCTGGCGGCTCTCTCCATCGGCTCCGCCGCGCCCGCGAGCGCGCAAGGGGCGCTCGTGATGTACTGCACGGTGCAGGAGGAATGGTGCCGTGCCACCGTGAACGCGTTCGAGCGCGAGACCGGCATCAAGGTCGCGATGACCCGCAAGAGCTCCGGCGAGCTCTACGCGCAGGTGAAGGCCGAAGCCGCCAATCCCCGCGGCGACGTCTGGTGGGGCGGCACCGGCGACCCGCACATGCAGGCGGCCGAAGAGGGGCTGACCCTCGAGTACAAGTCTGCGAACCTCGACCAGCTTCAGGACTGGGCCAAGCGCCAGTGGGAGCAGTCGAAGGGGCGCACGGTCGGCATCTATTCCGGCGCGCTCGGCTTCGGCTACAACACCGAGCAGCTCAAGGCCAAGGGCGTCCCGGAGCCCAAGTGCTGGGCGGACCTCCTCAATCCGAAGCTGAAGGACGAGGTCCAGGTCGCGGACCCGAACTCGTCCGGCACCTCCTACACCCTGCTCGCCACCATGGTGCAGATCATGGGCGAGGAGAAGGGCTTCGAGTACCTCAAGGCCCTGCACAAGAACATCAACCAGTACACCAAGTCCGGCGCCGCGCCCGCCAAGGCGACGGCGCTCGGCGAGACCACGGTCGGCATCACCTTCCTGCACGACATGGTCACCATGGTGGTCGACAAGGCGCCGATCAAGACGGTCGCGCCCTGCGAGGGCACGGGTTACGAGATCGGCTCCATGTCGATCATCAAGGGCGCCAAGAATCTGGACAACGCCAAGAAGTTCTACGACTGGGCCCTGACGCCGGCGGCGCAGAAGCTCGGCGCCGACGCGAAGGCCTACCAGGTGCCCTCCAACAAGGACACCCCGACCCCGCCCGAGGCCCCGAAGCTCGGCGACATCAAGCTGATCACCTACGACTTCGCCAAGTACGGCTCGTCGGACGAGCGCCGGCGGCTCCTCGCCAAGTGGGACGCCGAGGTCAAGAACCTGCCGAAGTAGTCCGGTCACAGAGGACATCGCGCACGTGAACCAGGCGGCGGCCACCCTGCCTCGGGCGACTCTCGCCTGGATCGCTCTCGGCTGGATCGCGTTCGCGGTCCTGCCCTGGTACATCGCCGACGGCGCGGGCGCTCACGCCCTTGCCTGGCTCGTCGACCCGGCCCGCTCGGGTCTGGTCTCGGGCCTCGCCGGGGCGCCGTGGCTCCTGCCGCTCGCCGTGCCGCTCATCCTCGCGCTGCGGCCGGCCTTCCGGTCGACGGGCCTCGACGCGGCCGGCCCCTGGCTCGTCGCCGCAGGCGGGCTCGGCCTCGCCTGGATCACGCTGCAGGGCTTCACGATCGGTCTCAACGGCTGGACCTGGGCCAGCCCGATCGAGGGCGTCCGCCCCGGCCCGTCCCAGGCCGGCATGGGGCTCGGCGCGGGCCTCACGGCGGTGGCCTTCCTGATGCTGTTGTGCCACGGGCTCGCCATGAGGGGCTGGTGCCGGGGCGACGCCTTCGTAGTCTCGGCGATCGGCGCCATCGTGGGGCTGATCGCGCTCTTCGTGTTCTTCCCCGTGTCCCGGATCCTGGTCAGCGCGGTGCAGGACAACGACGGCGCGTTCGCGCCGCGCGAGTTCCTGACGAAATTCTTCGATTCCTCGATCTGGGGCCTCGACTGCCTCGTCTCGGACCTGCGCTGCGGGGTCGCCTGGAACACCCTCTTCCTCGCGGTCCTCGTCGGGGTCGGCACCACCGTGCTCGGCCTCGCCTTCGCGCTCATCGCGACGCGGACGGGGTTCAGGTTCAAGGGCGCCTTGCGGATCCTGAGCGTTCTGCCCATCATCACGCCCCCCTTCGTGATCGGCCTCGCGCTCATCCTGCTCTTCGGCCGCTCGGGCGCGGTCTCGGCGATCCTGTTCGAGTGGTTCGGGGTGCCGCGCTCACGCTGGATCTACGGCCTGCCGGGCATCTTCATCGCGCAGCTCCTCGCCTTCACCCCGATCGCCTTCCTGGTCCTGATCGGGGTCGTGCAGGGCATCAGCCCGTCGCTCGAGGAGGCCTCCCAGACCCTGCGCGCCCGGCGCTGGACCACCTTCGTGACCGTGACGCTGCCGCTGATGCGCCCCGGCCTCGCCAACGCCTTCCTCCTCGGCTTCGTGGAGAGCATGGCGGATTTCGGCAACCCGCTCGTGCTCGGCGGCAATTTCGAGGTGCTCTCCACCAAGATCTTCTTCGCGGTCGTGGGCGCCGCGCACGATCAAGGCCGCGCCGCCGTGCTCTCGCTCATCCTGCTCGCCTTCACGCTCGGCGCCTTCTGGCTCCAGCACGCGTGGCTCGGCAAGAAGGTCTATACGACGGTCACCGGCAAGGGCGATTCCGGCCTGCCGCTGCCGCTGCCGCGGCGGGTCGCGTTCGCGGCCTTCGCGACGGCCCTGCCCTGGGCCGTCTTCACCTTCGTGGTCTACGTGGTGATCGCGGTCGGCGGCTTCGTGCGCTCCATGGGGCGCGACTACACCCCGACCCTGCAGCACCTCCTCACCGGCTTCCGGATCGAGAGCACGGACCGGGGCCTCTATTTCGCGGGCTCGGCCTGGAACTCGTTCTTCGCGACCTTGAAGGTCGCGGCGCTCTCGGCCCCGCTCACGGCGGCGATCGGACTCCTGACCGCCTACCTCCTGACGCGCCAGCGCTTCTCGGGCCAGCGCGCCTTCGAGTTCGGGACGCTGCTCAGCTTCGCGATCCCCGGCACGGTCGTGGGCGTGTCCTACATCCTGGCCTTCAACGTCCCGCCGATCGAGATCACCGGCACGGGCTTCGTGCTCGTGATGTGCTTCGTGTTCCGCAACATGCCGGTCGGCGTGCGCGCCGGCATCGCGACCTTGAGCCAGATCGACAAGAGCCTCGACGAGGCCTCGCTCACGCTGGGCGCCCGCTCGGCCACGACGCTCCGCCGGGTGGTCCTGCCGCTGCTCAGGCCCGCCATCGTGGCGTCCCTGGTCTACAGCTTCGTGCGCGCCATGACGGCCGTGAGCGCGGTGATCTTCCTCGTGACCGCCGAATACAACATGGCGACGACCTACATCGTGGGCCGCGTGGAGGCCGGCGAGTTCGGCCTCGCGATCGCCTATTCCACGGTGCTGATCTTCGTCATGCTGCTCGCGATCCTCGGCATCCAGGCCCTCGTCGGCGAGCGCCGCCTCGGGCGCCGGACCGCGCCGTCGCTCGCCGTGCAGGCGGCCTCATGACCCTGAGATCCGCCGCCGATCGTCCGGGCCGCGTCACGACCCTGCCCTCCCGCTCCCATCTTCAGGCCGTCCGATGACCCATGCCGACACGCTCCCGCCGCTCGCCGCCAACGACGTCCGGCCGCTGAAGAGCAAGAGCCCGGCCTCGGTCGAGTTCCGCGGCGTCACCAAGCGCTACGGCACCGTGACGGCGGTCGACACCGTCTCGTTCACGATCGAGTCCGGCAAGCTCGTGACCCTGCTCGGCCCTTCGGGCTGCGGCAAGACCACGACCTTGCGCCTCATCGCCGGGCTCGAGATGGCGAGCGAGGGTCAGATCCTCATCGGCGACCGCGACGTCACGCGGCTGTCCGCGGCCGACCGGGACGTCTCGATGGTGTTCCAGTCCTACGCGCTCTTCCCCCACATGTCGGTGCTCGACAACGTGGCCTACGGCCCGACCGTTCAGGGGGTGCCCAAGCGTCAGGCCCAGGAGATGGCGCTCGAGAAGCTCGCCCTCATCGGCCTGAAAGGCCTCGAGAAGCGCTCGCCCTCCGAGCTCTCCGGCGGCCAGCAGCAGCGCGTCGCGGTCGCCCGCGCCCTCGTGCTCGAGCCGCAGGTCCTGCTCTTCGACGAGCCGCTCTCCAACCTCGACGCCAAGCTGAGGCGCCGGGTGCGCGAGGACATCCGCGAATTGCAGCAGAGCCTCAACCTCACCGTGGCCTACGTGACCCACGACCAGGAGGAGGCGCTCGCGGTCTCGGACCGCATCATCGTGATGTCGAACGCGCGCATCGCCCAGGAGGGCAGCCCGCGCGAGCTCTACGAGGAGCCCGCGAACCTGTTCGTGGCCGACTTCATCGGCGACGCCAACATCCTGACCGGGACGATCACGGAGGAGCGCGGAGAGGCGGCCGCGATCCGGATCGGCCCCCTCGTCAAGACGCTGCCGCGGCGCGGCGCCGGCCCGGGCAGCGTGAAGCTCGCGGTGCGCCCGGACGCCTTCGCGCTCCACGAGACGCCTCCGGGCACACCCGCGATGGCGGGCCGGGTCAACAAGGCTTCCTACCTCGGCACGCATGTGGAGTACGAGGTGGAGAGCCCGGTGGGCGGGCTTTTCGTGGTCGATCACCGCGCACGCGCGCCCATTGCCGCCGGAACGGAGGTCTCGATCACGCTCGCCGACCAGGGCGTCTGCGTCGTCCCGAACGCCTGACCCGCCGGGCGGCGCCGCCGGCGCTTCGTCCCGCAAGCCCGCTCCTCCGGCCCCTGCCCACGACGGCGGGGCGCCTCCTGCGGCATCCTGAGCGCGCTTCCGCGCATGGTGCCGGGCCGATTCCGCTGTAGAACCGCACCAAGCGCCGTTTGAAGAGCCCGATGAGGGCCCTCGCCCGCGCATGCAGACCCGCTCGAAGCACCCTTCGGAGACCCCTATGACGGCCCTCGCCCGCGAAATCGCCCGCCGCTACGGCACGCCCGCCGTCGTGATCGACCTCGATCGGGTCGAGCGCAACATCGCCCGGCTCCAGGCCGCCTGCGATGCGGCCGGGGTCGCGAACCGGCCGCACATCAAGACCCACAAGAGCCCCATGATCGCGCAGATGCAGCGCGAGGCCGGCGCGAAGGGCATCACCTGTCAGAAGGTCGGCGAGGCCGAGGTGATGGCGGAGGCCGGGTTCGACGACATCCTGATCAGCTACAACATCCTCGGCGAGGAGAAGCTCGCGCGCCTCGGGGCGGTGATGCGCCGCGCCGACGTGACGGTCGCGGCCGACAATCCCGTGACGGTCGCGGGCCTGCCCCACGCCGCCGCGGTCGCGGAGCGCCCTCTCGGCGTCGTGGTCGAGTGCGACACCGGCCGCAAGCGCGCCGGCGTCGAGACCGTGGCGGAGGCGGTCCAGCTCGCCAAGGACATCGCCAGCCGCCCCGGCCTCGAGTTCCGCGGCTTCATGCTCTATCCGCCGGAAGACGGGATCTCCGAGACGCAGGCCTTCCTCGACGAGGCGCTGGCGGGCGTGCGCGAGGCGGGGCTCGAGCCCACGATGATCTCGAGCGGCGGCACGCCGAACCTGCGCAACCTCGGCGCCCTCACGGGCGTGACCGAGCACCGGGCCGGCACCTACATCTTCAACGACCGCATGATGCTGGCCTGCGGCGCCGCGACCCCGGACGACCTCGCGCTCCACGTGGTCGCCACCGTGGTGAGCCGGGCGGGGCCGGACCGCGGCATCCTCGATGCGGGCTCGAAGACGCTCACCTCCGACATCGGCAATCTCGACGGGCACGGGCTCATCCTGGAGCACCCCCAGGCCCGCATCGCGCGCTTCGCCGAGGAGCACGGCTTCCTCGACCTCTCGGCCTGCAACGACCGGCCGAACGTCGGCGACGTGGTCCGGATCGTGCCGAACCATGTCTGCGTCGTCGTCAACATGGTGGACCGGCTGATCGCCACCCGGGGCGACGAGATCGTGGGCGAGATCCCGGTGGCCGCACGGGGGCGGATCAGTTGATTCGGACCCGAACCCCGGATCCCCGGGCGGATCGGTCGATTCGGGCGCAGCCCCGGGAACCTGCCGGCGGCGCGCAGGCGGATCAGCCGATTTCCCGTACCTTGGGGGACGGCCGCTGGACCCGGATGGGCGGCGCGCCGTTGACCCTGGACCCGCACCCGGTCCGGAGACCCGCATGCTGAAGCCCTGGCTCGACTTCACCCTGAACGCCGCCTTTCTCGGCCTGGAGACCCAGCGCGTGGTGGGCCTGCGCCTCATGAAGCTCGCGGCGGGCGGAACCGCGGCCCAGACGGAGGCCCAGCTCATGGTGACCGAGAAGGTCGCCGCCTTCGCGGAGGCCGCGGTGACGCTGGCGGCCGGCGGCTCCGCCCACGGGGTCCTCCGGCGCTACCGCACCCATGTGCAGGCGAACGAGCGCCGGCTGACGCGGCGGAAGCGCTAGGAGGCGTCGGCCGGAACGAAAACGGCAGCTTTGCCGTTTCAAGGGTGCATCGCAGGAGCGCACCTTATGAACCGCATCATCTACATCATCGGCCTGATCGTCGTGGTCGTGGCGATCCTCTCCTTCCTCGGCCTCCGCTGAGGCCGGAACCGCATCCGGGGCGCGGGCCATGAACAAGGACCTGATCCGGTCGCTCGCCAAGGCGGTCGGCGGCCGCGTGAAGAGCTTCCTCGTGCAGGCCGCCAAGGACGAGGCGGCGCGGGCCGTCCGCCACTTCCGCACCCGGGTCCTCGATCCCCAACGGCCCGGCACCGCCGCGGGACCCGCTCTCGCGGCCCCCCTGCCCGAGCCCGCCCCAGGCTCCGAGCGAACTCGGCCGGGGGAGGGGGGCGCCGCGACGGCGCGGGACGAGGCCCCCGCCACGCCTTCCCTCGACCTCAACACGGCCTCGAAGGACGAGCTCATCGCCCTGCCGGGCATCGGCGCGGCCCGGGCGGAGGCCATTCTCAAGGGGCGGCCCTTCGCGGCCGCCGAGGAGCTCGTGGAGCGCAAGATCCTGCCCGCGAGCGTGTTCGAGGCCCTCAAGGGCCGGATCGGCGCCTGAACCGGCGCGGTCCCTTCCGGCTCATTCCGGCTCGTTTCGGACCAGCCGGCTCCCTCCGGCCCACGCGCATCCCTCCAAGGTCGAGCCTTGCGGCCCGGTCCGTTGTGTCGCAAGTTGCGGCCCTCGCGACGGCCCGGGCACCCGCGGCCGAGACCGGCCCCGCGCCGTCCCGAACGGCGAAGGCGGGCGACCAAGGGAGGAATCACCATGTTCAAGGCATTCACGGCCGGCCTCGTCGGCCTCGGCCTCGCGGCGGCCGCGACGGCGGCGGGCGCCGCCGAGCTCAAGCTCGGCTATTCGCTGGCGCCCACCTCGCATTACGGCGTCGGCGCCACCGCGATGGCGGAGGAGCTCGCCAAGCGCACCAACGGCAAGTGGACCATTAAGCAGTTCCCGGCGAACGCGCTCGGCGGCGAGCGCGAGATGGTCGAGGGCGCCCAGATCGGCACCGTCGACGTGGTGGTGACCTCGACGGGCCCGGTCGGCAACTTCGTGCCCGACACGCTCCTCACCGACATCCCGTTCCTGTTCAAGGACGTGAAGCACGCCCATGCGGTGCTCGACGGCCCGATCGGCCAGCGCATCCTCGATCAGTTCCCGAAGCACGGGCTCATCGCGCTCGCCTGGGGCGAGAACGGCTTCCGCAACCTCACCAACTCCAAGCGCCCCATCAAGACGCCCGAGGACGCCAAGGGCCTGAAAGTCAGGACCATGGAGAACCAGGTCCACATGACGGCCTTCCGCACCATCGGCGTGCTCCCGACCCCGATGGCCTTCCCCGAGCTCTTCACCGCGCTCCAGCAGGGCACCGTGGACGGCCAGGAGAACCCGATCGGCGTGATCCTCTCGGCGAAGTTCCCGCAGGTCCAGAAGTACCTGACGCTGACCCAGCACGTGTACTCGCCGGCCCTCATCATCCTGGCGCCGTCTGTCTGGAACCAGCTCAACGACGGGGAGAAGCAGGCCTTCAAGGAAGCCGCCAAGGCGGGCGCCGCGGCCATGCGCAAAAAGGCCGCCGAGGATGCCGAGAACGGCGTCGCGGAGCTCAGGAAGCAGGGCATGGAGGTCGTGACCGACCTCGACCGCAAGGCCTTCGAGGACGCCCTCAAGCCGGCCTTCGCGGAATACGCCAAGAAGTTCGGCCAGGACAAGATCGACGAGATCCGGAACTACAAGTACTGAGCCGATCCCGACAGAGCGGGGCGGCCCTCGCGGTCGCCCCGTCACCGAGCCGCAGGGGACCCCTACGTGGCTGATCTCTTCGTCCGCTTCGAACGGGCCCTCATGCGCTGGACGCTGCGCGCCGCCATGGCGCTCCTCGTCCTGACCTGCTTCGTGTCGTTCTACCAGGTGATCACGCGGTTCGTGTTCGAGGAGCCGTCCGTGTGGTCGGAGGTCGCGGCGCGCTCCCTCAACATCTGGATGGTCTATCTCGGCGTCGCGGTCGCCTTCCGGACCGGCGCGCTGATGGCGGTCGACTTCACCTTCGACCGCCTGCGCGGCCGGGCGCGGGCCGTGCTCGTCGCCGTGATCACGGGGGTGTCGCTCGGCGTGCTCGGCGTGATGGTGTGGTTCGGGATCGCGATGGTGAGCCGGGTCCGGTTCCAGTCGCTCGCGGGCATGATGAACCCGTTCACGGGGGACGAGATCTCGATCGGCTTCGTCTATGCCGCGATTCCCGTCGGGGCGACGCTCGCGATCATCGCGGCGCTCGCCCGCGCGGCCGAGCAGATCCGGCTCTCGCTTTCCGACGCCCCGTCTCCGGAAGGGCGGCGCGAGATTTTCGAAGTCTGAGCCGGCGCCCGCGAAGCCTTAGGAAAACCGATGACGAGCTTCATGCTGACCGCCATGGTGGCGCTGTTCGCGCTCAGCGTGCCGATCGCGATCGCGGTCGCGGCGGCCGCCATCGGCGGCATCGTCCTCTTCGAGCGCATCCCCCTGATCGTGGTCGCGCAGAAGATGATGACCTCGATCGATTCCTTCCCGCTCATGGCGGTGCCGTTCTTCATCCTGGCGGGCAACCTCATGGAGGCGGGCGGGATCTCGCGGCGGCTCGTGGAGTTCGCCAAGGCGATCATCGGCGGCGTGCAGGGCGGGCTCGCCTGCTCCTGCGTGCTCACCTGCATGATCTTCGCGGCCGTTTCGGGGTCGAGCGTCGCCACCACCTTCGCGATCGGCGCCATCATCATCCCGGCCATGATCGAGCACCGCTACCCCCGCGAATTCGCGGCGGCGCTGCAGGCGACCTCGGCGGAGCTCGGCGTCATCATCCCGCCCTCGATCCCGATGATCCTCTACGGGGTCTCGGCCGAGGTCTCGATCGGCGAGATGTTCGTGGCCGGCATCGGCCCGGGCCTGCTCATCGGCGGCGTCCTCACGGTGTTCGTCTACATCACCTGCAAGCTCAACGGCTGGGGCCGCGACGACGCCGCCGACCGCATGAGCTTCGTCAAGGCGACCGAGCGGGCCATGCTCGCGCTGCTCATGCCCGTGATCGTGCTGGGGGGCATCTACCGCGGCGTGTTCACGCCCACGGAAGCCTCCGTGGTCGCGGTGTTCTACGCCGCCATCGTCGGCATGGCGGTCTACCGCACGATCTCGTTCTCCGACCTCGGGCCGATCCTGAAGAAATCCGTGATCTCGTCCGCGATGATCATGTTCATCATCGCGGCGGCCGGGCTGTTCAGCTTCCTGATCACCCGCGCGGGCGTGCCCGCGGCGGTGGGGGCCTGGATCGCCGAGACCATCGGCTCGAAATGGGCGTTCCTGCTCGCCGTCAACGCCTTCCTGTTCGTGGTCGGCATGTTCATCGAGACCTCGGCCGCCATCATCGTGCTGGCCCCGATCCTGGCGCCCGTCGCGAAGCAGTTCGGCGTCGATCCGGTGCATTTCGGGCTCATCATCGTGGTGAACCTCGCCCTCGGCATGATCACTCCACCCTTCGGGGTGAACCTCTTCGCGGCCTGCCAGGTCGCGAACATCAGCCTGGAACGCATCGTCCCGCGCCTCGTCCCCTTCGTGCTGACGATCCTGGGGTGCCTGATGGTGATCACCTACGTGCCGCAGGTGTCGCTGTTCTTCCGCGACCTGCTCTACGCCGCCGGCCCCTGACGCGCTGGCGGGCCCGCAGCCTTCTCTGCCGGACCCTGACACGCCCATGAAGCCCGCAGTCTTCTCCGCCGCCGGACCCTGATGTCCGCCGCGGACGCTCGACCGGACGATCCGCGGGTGGCATCATCCGCGCCCGTTTCCGCTGAGTCCCCGTCCTTGACCCATCCCGCCGACCTCACCGCCCGCGCCCTCCTCGACGCCTATGCGAGCCGGAGCCTCTCGCCCGTGGAGGTCATGCGGGCCCTGATCGAACGCATCGAATCCTACGAGCCCGAACTCCAGGCGCTCTACGCCTTCGATCCCGAGGGGGCGCTGCGCGCAGCCGCGGCCTCGGAGGAACGCTGGCGGCGCGGCGACGCCCTGCCCCTCGACGGCATCCCTGCGACCGTGAAGGACAACATCGCGACGAAGGGGACGCCGACCCCGCTCGGCACCGCGGCCCGCGCCCTGGAGCCCGCCGCGGAGGACGCCCCGCCGGCCGCCCGTCTGCGCGAGGCCGGCGCGGTGATCTTCGCCAAGACCACCATGCCGGATTACGGCATGCTCTCCTCGGGCCTCTCGAGCTTCCACCCGCTCGCCCGCAACCCGTGGGACCTGACCCGGAACCCCGGCGGCTCCTCGGCGGGCGCGGGCGCGGCCGCCGCGGCCGGCTACGGGCCCCTGCATCTCGGCACCGACATCGGCGGCTCGATCCGCCTGCCCGCGAGCTGGTGCGGGATCTTCGGCCTCAAGCCCAGCCTCGGGCGCATCCCGATCGATCCGCCCACCTACGGCCGGGTCGCGGGGCCGATGACCCGCACCGTCGAGGATTCCGCGCTGATGATGCGCGAGCTGTCGAAACCCGACTGGCGCGATTCCATGAGCCTGCCGCCGCAGGACCTGCCCTGGCTCGATCTCGCCGTCGAGGTCCGGGGCCTGCGCATCGGCGTCATGATGGAGGCGGGAATCGGCATGCCGCTCGACGCGGAGGTCCGCGCCGCGGTCGAGGCGGCGGCGCGCGCCTTCGCGGCGGCCGGCGCCACGATTGAGCCGATGGCGCCGTTCCTGACGCGCGAGATGCTCGACGGGCTCGACCATTTCTGGCGCCAGCGCGCCTGGGCCGACATCGGCGCGCTGGACGAGGAGCGGCAGGACAGCATCCTGCCCTACATCCGGGTCTGGGCCGAGGGCGGGCGCAACCTCACGGGCGATCAGGTCTACCACGGCATGCACCAGATGATGGCGATGCGGGTCGCGGCGGTGCGGGCCTGCCAGCCCTTCGACTTCGTGCTCTCGCCGGTGGCGCCGGTCGCGGCCTACGAGGCCGAGCTCGCCTCGCCGCTCGACGATCCCATGCAGCCCTTCGAGCACATAGGCTACACGGTCGCCTTCAACATGTCGGAGCAGCCGGCGGCTTCCATCAATGCGGGCTACACCGCGGAGGGGCTGCCGATCGGCCTGCAGATCGTCGGCCGGCGCTTCGACGACCTCGGCGTGCTGCGCCTGTCGCGGGCCTTCGAAGGCCTGCGCGGTCCGCAGAAGCCCTGGCCGGTGCTCTAGGAACGATCCCCTCCCCCTTGCGGGAGGGGTCAGGGGTGGGGGTTCTCGCAGGATTAGCTGGTTGGTGCCTCCTGCGCCAACCCCCACCCGCCCTTCGGGCACCCTCCCCGCAAGGGGGAGGGTAAGGGCGGCGCGCTCAGTCCCCCCGCGCCCGCAGGGTCGGATCGAGCGCGTCGCGCAGGCCGTCGCCCAGGAGATTGAGGCCGAGCACCGAGAGCGCCACCGCCACTCCGGGCGCGATGGCGAGGTGCGGCGCCTGCGAGAGGTAGGTCTGCGCGTCGGCGAGCATGCGGCCCCAGCTCGGGTTCGGAGGGCGGACGCCCAAGCCCAGGTAGCTCAGGCCGGCTTCCGTCAGGATCGCGAGCGCGAGCTGGATCGTCACCTGCACGATCAGCACGCCCGCGATGTTGGGCAGCACGTCCTCCCAGGTGATGCGCAAGGGGTGCTTGCCGACGCAGCGCGCGGCCGCGACGTAGTCGAAGGTCCAGACCTGGAGCGCGACGCCCCGCGTGACGCGGGCGAAGACGGGGATGTTGAACACCGCGATCGCGAGCACGGCGGCGAGCGGCCCCGAGCCCACCAGCGCGCCGATCATGATCGCGGAGAGCACGGCCGGGAAGGCGAACACCACGTCGGAGATCCGCATCACGGCCTCGTCCACGATCCCTTTCAGCGCCGCGGCCGCGCAGCCGAGCGCGATCCCGATGGCGGCGCCGAGCAGCACCGCGGGCCAGGCGATGGCGAGCGAGTTCCAGGCGCCCGCCATGAGGAGCGAGGCGACGTCGCGGCCGAAATGGTCTGTGCCGAGGAGGCCCTGTTCGAGCGGCCCCCGCAGCCGTAAGGCGACGCGGACGCGGGTCGGCACCTCGGGGGTCCAGACGGTCGAGACGATCGCGGTCGCGATCAGGGCCGCGGTGAGCGCGCCGCCGAGCACGAGGGCGAGGCTGGGGCGGAAGCGCCGGCTCATGCGACCCCTCCGCCATTCCCCTCCCCCCGCCTGCGGCGGGGAGGGGTCAGGGGTGGGGGGTGCCGGGGACGACCACCCTGTGATCGGGTGCGGCTCCTCCCTCCCCTCAGGGAAGGGTGGCCGGAGCGAAGCGGAGGTCGGGTGGGGTGTTCGCCGAAGGCGAGCTCTGGCCGCAGCCTTACCGGATGCGCTTCGCGCAACACCCCACCCCGCGCGGCTTCGCCGCGTCGCCCTCCCCTGAGGGGAGGGAGGAGTGTGGCGGCACTTGCCGGGTCGGCGCTCCAGGCCGGACACCCCCCACCCTTCATCCCCGCCCGCCGCAAGCGGGGGGAGGGAGAGGGTGGCGTGTCGTGCGGTGCGACGGGACCGGCATCGCGGGCGGCTGCACCCCCCTCTCCAACTCCCCCCCACAAGGGGGGAGAGGGCCGACAGCGCCTGTCCCGCAGCACGGTGCCTGGCCTTCGAGCGGCAACGGCCGTGCGAACCCCTCCCCCCTTGCGGGGGAGGGCAGGGAGGGGGGTACCGCATCCCGAAGGGATGCTCGCGAAGCGACCCGTTCCACAAACCGTGAGGACGTCCCGCCCCCTCACGAGCGTGGCCTCAGGCGCGGGTCGAGGAGCATGTAGCCGAGATCGACCAGGAAGTTCACGACGATCACGAGCGCCGAGACGATCAGCACCACGTCCTTGATGACGACGAGGTCGCGCTGGCTCAGCGCCTGGAAGGCGAGGCGCCCGAGGCCCGGCAGGTTGAACACGTTCTCGACCAGGATCGCGCCGCCGAAGAAGAACGAGAGCTGGAGCCCCAAGATCGTGGTCACGGGGATGAGCGCGTTCGGAACCACGTGGCGGGTGAGCGTGCGGGCGCGGTCGACCCCCTTGGCCCGCGCGGTGCGCACGAAATCGGCGCCGATCACTTCCAGCGTCGCCGAGCGCGTCACGCGGGTCAGCACCGCGGCCTGCGGCAGGGCGAGCGCGACCGCCGGGAGCAGCAGCGCCCGGAGGGCGGGACCGACGCCCTTGTCCCAGCCCGGAAAGCCCCCGGCGGGGAACCAGCCGAGCACGGTCGAGAACAGCAGGATGAACAGGATGCCGAGCCAGAAATTCGGCACCGCGACGCCGAGCTGGCTGAACACCAGCACGGCCCGGTCGGCGGCGCGGTCGCGGTTGGCGGCGGCGAGGACGCCGAGGGGCAGCGCGATCGCGGTCGAGATCCCGATCGCGAGGAGGCTCAGGGGGATCGTGATCCACAGCCGCTCGGCGACGAGATCCGCGACCGGCATCCGGTAGGTCAGCGAGGTCCCGAGATCCCCCGTGAGCACGCCGCCGATCCAGGCGAGGTAGCGCTCGATGGCGGGCCGGTCGAGGCCGAGCTCCAGGCGCAACGCCGCCAGCGTGTCCTCGCGCGCCGCGGTGCCGAGCATGATCGCGGCGGGATCGCCCGGCAGCACCTCGAGCACCAGGAAGATCGCCGCCGAGACCGCGAGCAGCGTCAGGGCGAGGGAGGCGAGGCGGGTGAGGAGGAGACGGAGCAAAGGGGGCCTTGGATCGCGAGGGGTGCCGGGGTGCAGCCCTCAAGCAAAGCCCTCATCCTGAGGAGCTTCGCCGGAGCGAAACGTCTCGAAGGACGAGGGCGTCTCGTTGCACGCGAGCGACCCGCAACCCCGATCCTTCGAGACGCGGCTCGCGCCGCTCCTCAGGATGAGGGTTGCTGATCGTGCGCGGCCTCAATCCACCCAATACGCCTCCGTGACGTCGTTCGACGGAATCGGCGTGTTCTCCCACAGGCCCTTGAGCTTCGCGTTCCACACCCCGAGCTTCGGCAGCTGGAACAGGAACAGCGCCGGCACGTCCTCGGCGAGGATCTTCTGCGCCTCCGCGTACTTGGCGAAGCGCTCCTTCTCGTCGGCGATCTTTCCGGCTTCAGTGAGCACCGCCTTCAGCCGCTCGCCCTTGTAGTTGAAGTAGTAGTTGTCCCGCGCATAGATGTCGATGTCGAGGGGCTCCGCATGGGCCACGATGGTCATGTCGTAGTCCTTGTTGCGGAACACCTCCTCGATCCATTTCGCCGGGAACTCGGTCGGCACGATCTTGAGCTCGACGCCGACCTCCGAGAGCATGGCGCTGATGAGCTCCGCGGAGCGGCTCGCATAGGCCATCTGCGGGCTCTTGATGGTGATCGACAGGCCGTTGCCGTGGCCCGCCTCCTTCAGGAGCGCCTTGGCCTTCGCGGGGTCGTAGGGCACCACGTTCGTGAGGTCCGTGAACGCCGGGTGGTTCGGCGAGAAGTGGCCGCCGATCGGCCGGCCGAAGCCCGAATAGGCGCCCTCGACCAGCGTCTTGCGGTCGATCGCGTGCATGAGGGCCTTGCGCACCCGCGGGTCGTCGAAGGGCTTCTTGGCGTTGTTCATCCCGGCGACGATCTCGCCCTCGGTGTTGCCGGCGATCGCCGTGAAGCGGGCGTCCTTCTTGAGCTCCGCGAACAGCTCCGGGGCGCCGATGTTCGGAAAGGCGTCGACGTCGCCGGCGCGCAAGGCCGCGACCTGGGCCTGGGGGTCGTTGATGAAGCGGAAGGTGACGGTGTCGAGCTTGATCCGGTCCTTGTTCCAGTAATCCGGATTGCGGACGAGCTCGACCCGGTCGCCGCGGGTCCAGGCCTTGAACTTGAACGGGCCGGTGCCGACGGGCGTGGCCTTGTTGTTCTCCGCGGTCTCGGGCGCCACGATCACGGCGTCGCCCCAGCCGAGATAATAGAGGAAGTTGCCCGAGGGCTGCTTGAGCCGGATCACCACCGTCGCGGGATCGGGCGTCTCGATGGCGTCGATGGGTGCGAAGATCTGCTTCTGGGCGTTGGTGGATTTCGGATCGCGCGCCCGGTCGAAGGCGAACTTCACGTCGGCCGAATCGAAGGCCGAGCCGTCGTGGAACTTCACGCCGGTCTGGAGCCGGAACGTGTAGGCGAGCCCGTCGGGCGAGACCTCCCAGCTCTTCGCCAAGAGCGGCTGCACCTTGCCCTCGCGGTCGATGCGGACCAGGCCCTCGTAGAGGTTGACCCAGGTGACCTCGCGGATCGCCACCGGCGCCGCGATCGTGGGGTCGAGGCCGGGCGGCTCCACCGCCATCCCGACGACGAGCGAGGTCTTGGCGGCCTCGGCGGGCATCAGCCCGAGGGCGAGGAGAAAGGCGGCGGCGAGCGGGCGCTTCAACATGGGCGGTGTCCCCTGGCGTGCGGGTGCGGCTGACCCGCAGCATAAGCGCAGGGCGGAGCACGGGGGAAGGGCCTGCCCCCTCTCCCCGTTCACGGGGAGAGGGAGTCCTACACGCGCAGAGCGAGCCCACCCTCAGATGCAGCGCCCCCCGTCGACCTCGAGCACCACGCCGGTGACGAGATCGGCCTCGTCGGAGGCCAGGAACAGGGCCGCGTTGGCGATGTCGTCGGGGCGGGAGAGGCGGCCCAGGGGAATCGTGCTCTTGAAGGCGGCGCGCTTCTCCGGGGTGTCCTCGCCCATGAAGGTGGCAAGCAGCGGCGTGTCGCCGGCCACGGGGGCCAGCGCGCAGACGCGGATGCGGTCGGGGGCGAGCTCGATCGCCATCGATTTCGTGATCGAATGCACCGCGCCCTTGGTGCCGTTGTACCAGGTGAGCCCCGGGCGCGGCCGCAGGCCCGCGGTCGAGCCGACGTTGACGATGACGCCCCTCCCCTGCCCGCGCATCTGCGGGATTGCGGCGCGGGCGAAGAGGTAGATCGACTTCACGTTGACCGCGAAGACGCGGTCGAACTCGTCCTCCTCGACCTCCAGCATCGGCCGGTTGCGGTGGCTGATGCCGGCGTTGTTGACGAGGACGTCGAGGCTCCCGAAGGCCGCGACGGTCTCGGCGACCGCCCGGTTCACGTCCGCGGCCTTGGCGACGTCGGCCTGAATCGCGATCGCGCCCGGAATCCCGTCCGCGACCCGCTTGGCCGCGTCCCCGTTCACGTCCACCACCGCGACCCGTGCGCCCTCGCGCGCGAAGGTCTCCGCGATCCCGAGACCGAACCCGGACGCTCCGCCCGTCACCAGGGCGCTCTTGCCCTCCAGTCGCTTCGTCACGCGTGTCTCCCCTTTTTGCCGTGCCTGAAGATCCGAAACTCTAGCCGTGCGCGATCACGATGGTGCGCGTGGTCGTGAACTCGATCAGCCCCTCGAAGCCCTTCTCGCGCCCGTGGCCCGAGCGGCCGAAGCCCCCGAAGGGCAGCTCGATGCCCCCGCCCGCGCCGTAGCAGTTCACGAACACCTGCCCGACCCGCATGCGCCGCGCGACGCGCGTCGCCCGCATGGCGTCGCGGGTCCACACGCCGGCGACGAGGCCGTACGGGGTGCCGTTGGCAAGCGCCACCGCCTCGGCCTCGTCCTCGAACGGGGTCGCCACGAGCACCGGCCCGAACACCTCCTCCTGCGACAGCGCGCTGCCGTGCGGCACCGGCGCCAGGAAGGTCGGGGGCACGTAATAGCCGCCCGCCGGCACGTCGGCCGCAACGGCGCCGACCGCGGCCTCCGCGAGGCCCTCGGAGCGGGCGCGGGCGAGGTAGGTCTGCACCCGGCGCTGCTGCGCCCCGTTGATCATCGGCCCGAGATCCGGATCGCGCTCGGGGTGCCCCGCCTTGAGGTTCCGAAAGCGCTCCGCGACCGCAGCCGTGACGCGTTCGAAGGCGGAGCGCTGGATCAACAGACGGCTGCCGGCCGAGCAGGTCTGGCCGCCGTTCTGAATGATGGAGTTGACCAGGAACGGCAGCGCGAGGTCGAGGTCGGCGTCGTCGAACACCACTTGCGCGGATTTCCCGCCGAGCTCGAGGGTGACGCCGACATGATTGCGCGCGGCGGCGGTCTGCACGGCGGTGCCGGTCTCGGGGCTGCCCGTGAAGGAGAGGAAATCGATCCCTGCGTGTCCGGCGAGCGCCGCGCCGGCGCTGCGCCCGAGGCCCGTCACCACGTTCAGCGCCCCGTCCGGCAGGCCGACCTCGCGGGCGAGCTGCGACACCCGCAGGATCGTCAGGGACGCGTCCTCCGCGGGCTTCACGACCGTGGCGTTGCCGGCCGCCAGCGCGGCGCCGACGGAGCGGCCGAAGATCTGCATGGGGTAGTTCCACGGCACGATGTGGCCCGTGACCCCGTGCGGCACGCGCTCGACCCCGACGAAATGGGTCGCGAGATAGGGAAGCGTGTCCCCGTGCAGCTTGTCGGCGGCGCTGCCGTAGAACTCGAGATAACGCGCGAGCGCGATCGCGTCGGCGCGGGCCTGGCGCAGGGGCTTGCCGTTGTCGCGGGTCTCGAGGAGGGCGAGCGCGTCGGCCTCGCCCTCGACCCGGGTCGCGAGCTTCATGAGGAGCCGCCCGCGCTCGGTCGCGGTGAGCCGGCCCCAGGCGCCCTCGAGCGCGGCGCGGGCCGCCGCGACCGCGGCGTCGATGTCGGCCGCGGTGCCGGCGGGGATCGCCGCGAAGGGCAGCCCGTCGATCGGCGACAGCACGTCGAGCGCGGCCCCGTCGGAGGCGTCGCGGTCGCGCCCGCCGATGATGTGGCGGTAGATCGTGCGGGCTTCACGCTGCGGGGCGAGATCGTCCATCGTGTTCTCCTCGACGTGTGTAGCTCCCTCTCCCCGCCGGCGGGGAGAGGGCTGGGGTGAGGGGCCGGTCGGTGGAGCGAGCGGTCTCCGATGGTCTCCCTCCCCTCAGGGGAGGGAGACGCGGCAACGCCGCGCGGGGTGGGGTGTTGCGCGAAGCGCATCCTGCAAGAGAGCGGCCAGAGCTCGCCTTCGGCGAACACCCCACCCGCCCTTCGGGCACCCTCCCCTGAGGGGAGGGATACCTACCGGATGCACCGAGCCCCACCGACCCGCCCCTCACCCCAGCCCTCCCCCCGCAGGCGGGGAGAGGGAGCCGCCGCCTCGCCCCGGGACGGCGGCCAGGAGCTGGCGTGTATAGGGGTGATCGGGCGCGGAAAACAGATGCGCCGTCGCGGCCTCCTCGACGATCCGGCCGCGCTGCATCACGGCGATGCGGTCGCAGACCTGGGCGGCGACGCGAAGATCGTGGGTGATGAACAGGATCGCGAGCCCGAGGCGGGCCTGAAGATCGCGGATGAGGTCGAGGATCTGGGCCTGGACCGAGACGTCCAGCGCCGAGACCGGCTCGTCGGCGACGAGCACCTCGGGTTCGAGGGCGAGCGCCCGGGCGATGCCGATGCGCTGGCGCTGGCCGCCCGAGAACTCGTGCGGATAGCGGTCGATCGCCTGCGGGGGCAGGCCGACGAGGGCGAGGAGCTCGGCGGCGCGAGCGAGCGCGGCGGGCGGCGTCGCGCCGAGCGCGACCGGGCCCTCGGCGATGAGGGCGCCGACCCGGCGGCGCGGGTTGAGCGAGGCGAAGGGGTCCTGGAACACCATCTGGATCCGGCGCCGGTGCGGGCGGAACGCGCCCTGCGACAGCCCGAGGATCGACAGCTCGCCGATGCGGATCGCGCCGCCGTCGGGCTCGACGAGGCGGAGCAGGCAGCGCCCGACGGTGGACTTGCCCGAGCCCGATTCGCCGACGAGGCCCAGGGTCTCGCCGCGGCGGATCGTGAAGGTGACGCCGGCGGCGGCCTCGACCCGGCGCCCGCGGCGGAAGAGACCGCGCCCACCGTAGACCTTCGACAGGTCCTCGACCCTGAGCGCCGGCGGCGCGGCGGCGAGGTCCTTCGGCGGCGGGGGGTCGAGCGAAGGCACGGCCGCGAGGAGGCGCCTCGTATAGGCGTGCTGCGGGCGCTCCAGCACGTCCCGGACCGGTCCCTCCTCGACGAGGAGCCCGTCCTGGAGCACGGCGACCCGGTCGGCGATCTCGGCCACGACGCCGAAATCGTGGGTGATGAACAGCACCGCGGTGCCGTGCTTACGCCGAAGCTCGGCGATGAGGCGCAGGATCTGGGCCTGGGTCGTGACGTCGAGCGCGGTGGTGGGCTCGTCGGCGATCAGGAGCTTCGGCTCGAGGGCGAGCGCGATGGCGATCATCACCCGCTGGCGCTGGCCGCCGGAGAGCTCGTGCGGATAGGCGCGGGCGATTCGGGCGGGATCGGGCAGGCCGACTTCGTCGAGGAGCGCCAGCACGCGGGCGCGCCGCGCGGCGGGATCGAGGAGGCCGTGGGTCGCGAAGGTCTCGGCGATCTGGTCCGCGACCCGCATCACCGGATTGAGCGAGGTCATGGGCTCCTGGAAGATCATGCCGATCTCGCGCCCGCGCACGCCGCCCATCGCGGCCTCGCCGAGGCCCAGGATGTCGCGGCCGGCGAGCCGGATCGCCCCCGCGGTCGCGGCCACGCTGCCGGGCAGCAGGCCCATGACGGCATGCGCGGTCATCGACTTGCCCGAGCCCGATTCCCCGACGACGCACAGGGTCTCGCCCGCGCGGACGGTGAGCGACAGGTCGCGCACGGCGTGGAGCCGGTCCGCGAAGCGCGGCAGCGCCAGGGTCAGGTTCTGGATCGCGAGGACGGGTGCGTCGGGCATCGGGGCGGAGACTACACGGGGACGGGCGGCCGGTCAGGGGGGCTGCGGCGCCGGACGGGAGGGCCGCCCCGTCCGACGGCACCACCCCCGTCCCTCTCCCCTTAAGCGGGAGAGGGTGGCCCTCGCGTCAGCGAGGGTCGGGACAGGGGCTGTCAGACGTCGGGCACGATGTTGCAGGACGACCCCCTCCCTCCCCTCAGGGGAGGGCGACGCGGCGAAGCCGCGCGGGGTGGGGTGTTGCGCGAAGCGCATCCGGCACGTCAGCGGCAGGAAGATCGCCTTCG
>JAESGR010000176.1_pt1 | contig 95262 bp, 75 predicted proteins | sample 9269771 | NCBI WGS metagenome assembly JAESGR01 (sample SAMN15739572, study PRJNA653492) | algae metagenome | isolation source: Chroococcus sp. CMT-3BRIN-NPC107 and co-occurring heterotrophs from well... | place: USA: Clark Mountains Wilderness, California | collected 2010-04-18 | reverse complement strand
ATTGATTAATGTGATTAAAACGCTTTGCCGCATCTTCAGAATGCGTCAGAGCATAAGCGATCATATCCGGCGTGGCGACTTCGCCGCGCAGTTCCGCCGCCGCTTCCTGAGCGGAAGCCGTGCCCGAAGTGCTTGCACCCGGCACGAGTAAAAGTCCCAACACAGCTACCAGCGCCAGCGCCGACAGCGTGAAGAGATAAAAAGTCTTTCGAAGATTCATTTTCATTTTGGGATTTCTCATATTTATTCCTTGGTTTTTTGTAAATCAGCAGCCGTTATTTGAGACTAGAACAGGAAATATTAATCTTAATCATAAAATACATGACTCAATGTATTTACACAGAAAGCGAGTGAAAACACATCGCCCGCTCATGTATCGTAAGTTAAAAGATTAGTTTTAATTAAAATACTAACTTCCTGCTTATATATACAGTTAAATATATACAGTTAAAAAATTGGCTCCTTAAACATTACGTCCTAAAATAGGTATAAATTTATATGGCAAATTAGAATAACTTTTCCAACTTAAAAATCTCTTATCTGGATGTATGAAATTTACGCTCATATTTTTAGCCTTACTTATAATCCTCATAGCTTTCAATCCTGCTTTCGGTCAAGTCGCTAATAGTGAGCCTGCCTTACTTCCTAGCAACGATAGCGGTGAGGTCGCCAGTTCCCTTTTGGTTCATGTCAAAAATCCCCTATTATACAACAATCAAACGTGTCATCTATAAAGACGGTTTCGGTGTCAAGCGGAAAACAAGCACACTTTTACTTGTCCGCCATTTGCGGTGTTTGGTGTTTCCCGATTCAAGCTGGTAACTGATTTCTCGTTCACTTTGTTTAATTCTTTTTACTTATTTCTATTCCAGTATAGCCACTCTCGCCGAGCGGCACGACTCAAACACCGATTCGGGCATGAAGACCGATCTTTTTAACCAGCCATCAACCCATGATGTTGGTTTCGTTGCTGCTTTGTTTATGCAAAGCAGGTTGGGTAGCCCAATCATAAAGCGGTTATTTCAAACCATGACACGTTCCGGGCATTCCAACTGTCGCGCCGCGCCTTTTGAACTCTGCATAATCGATTTCATCTCTGAGCATGATGAACAATCTGATCAAGAGTTTTCGCGCCCGCGGCAACTTTGGCGATCGACTTCGTGCGCCGATTTGCCAATCTTTGATAAAACGCTTTAAGTTCGCCGTCACAACGACTCGCGACATGCATCGCCTGTCCGAGCAGATGCCGCAGAACGGCACTTCCTGCTTTACTGATCGAGCCGAAGTGAACCTTTCCGGCAACTAGACTTCTCAAGCGAACCCGGGTCCCGTATAAGCGACCACTTCTTCGCTCGATGGGAAGCGCGCAATGTCTCCCAATGTATGGACCACCGCGAGCGCGCTTAGTAACCCGATGCCTTTATGTGTCAGAAGAAGCTGAACTTTTTCGTCGCCCGCCGCTTCCACTTCAAGCCATTGCTCGACTTCTTTAATCCTTGCGCTCAGATCATCGAGCAACTCGAACAGTTGGTCTCTCTGAAAGCTTTGCGTTGCGGTGAAATCGGCTGCCATCAGTGCGGCTCGCGTCCGCTTTGTCTGCATGCCTTTCTTCGGCAAGCCGGCAGCATGAGCTAAAGCCTGCAGGCGGTTGCAAACCTGCGTCCGCTGGCTAACCAGTGCATGTCGAAATCTGAGTTGTTCGAGAACCGATTGTCCGTGCACGGATCGTCGCCAGAGTGCGGGAAACTCATCTTTGAGCAATAAGTCGAGCAGCAGATCAGCGTCTCTTTTATCCGATTTATGCCGTGATCCAGCACGTGCTCTGATCTCGGTAGGATTGTCGACGCGCAGCTCATGTCCAAGTTCGCTCAGCAATTGCTCGAACCACTGCGCTGTGCAGGAGGCTTCGATTTCAACCACCGCTTTCGGTAATTGCTTGTAGAAGCGACGTACCTGTTCCACGTTATGAACAAGTGAAGCCTGATGAACTTCACCTTTGTCTGATCGACAATAACTGACGGTCTGCTGATGTGGATGAAAATCCACGCCGATGTATAATGTCATAACGGTTTCTCCTTTTCAAAGAACGAAAAATCTGTTACCGAATCTGATTATAAGTCACACCGGAGAAACCGTCTTTATAACATCATAAACGATCCGATACTGTTGCCCAATGCAAAATCGCCAATAAAACTAAAAATAAAAAGGCGATTTTACTACGATTTTATTGAACATATTTTATCCAAAATGAATTGGGCAACAGTATCGGATCGTTTATGAGACAGATTCTAGTTCATTTTGAACGTTCCTTTCCGGTTGTATCAGTCTTCTCGAAACCTTCTCCCTGCTAGAAACTGTAAAGCTTTTTATACTTCTTTTGAGAGTATCATCAACGCCTATTCATTTATCAAGGCAAAATTTTGTACTGGATTTACTTTCATACAAATTTAATCATTGTCTTCTTTAGGTGCTATCGGGCGATTGTTGCTTGACCATTCGCTCCATGAACCGACATAGAGTTTTGGAATTTCAAAACCTGCGTAATCCAGTGCCAGCAGTGTATGACAGGCAGTTATGCCCGAACCGCAATGAACAATAATATTTTCCTTCAGGAAATTTTTTAATTGCTTTTCATATTTTTCGCGCAGCTTTTCGGGCGTTAAAAAGAAGCCTTTTTCGTCCAGATTTTCTGCGAAAAAAATATTTTTTGAGTTCGGAATATGTCCCGCAACCTTGTCCAGCGGTTCGATTTCGCCGTTATACCGTGCTGGTTCGCGCACATCAATAATCAGAAAACTTTCGTCGCCGGACGCTTTCTCGACCTCGGCTAGGTCGGCGATTGGCAGATTCCATTTATCACATTCGTATTTGCCGCGCCTGATCTTTTCCGGACTGTCGCTTAACGGAAAACCGACATTGACTGCGGCACCAAGCCCGCCATCGAGAACCTGAACTCTTTCGTGTCCGACGGCTTTGAGCATCCACCAAAAACGCGCCGCTGCGTTTGCTCCCTGTTTGTCATCGTAAATAACAATGTGGCTCTCCCTCGAAATTCCGAGTTCCTCAAGCGCAGCGCAGAATTTTTTTGCCGCTGGCAAAGGATGTCTTCCCCTGTTCGCCCCGCTCGCTTCGATGTCGGCGAGATGGGAATTTACATCAACGAAAAAACTGCCTTTCAAATGCTGCGCAGCATAGTTTGTTTGCGCGTGCGGATTGTTGCTGGCGTCAAAAATCAAAAGATTTTCGTCATCACGCAAATTTAATAATTCTTCGGGCTTAATGATCGGAGACAGATTACGACCCATAATTTTTTATCAACATTTACGATTGATTTGTCTCGATAATCGTCGGTTTTGATACTCCACAACCCGGCGTTTTTGAGACATGCTCTTTTCATAGAATAACTTCATATTGAAATGGCTGTTCATGTAATAGTAGAAATTTTTCATTTCATTTACACGCCTTTCTTAAAATATCTGAGCAGTGTGCCGCCACTGTATTTGATGTCAGCGATTTTCCACGCACCGTTTTGTTTGACCATCAGATATGTCACCCTGTATTTCCTTGTGGAATTGGTAAAAGAGACAGGAACGGTTGCCTTGGCGCCCTGTATTTTAGCTTGCCCGATTGATAAGTTTTTAATCATCGGATCTGTCGTGTCGTAAAACGGGTCAACGTCTATTACCCCGTAACCATCTCTGGCAGTGGTTGTATCTTTCCAAATCAAACCCGCGAGATTTTTATCAAAAAATTTATTCAAAAGAACGCGGCTTTTGACTATCTGAACCACGTTGTTCTTGCCTGCGTCAAAGTCTTTGATTTGTTCATCGTGAACTCGATACAATTCTTTAATGACGGCATTAGGCGTTTGCGCGGCTGCCGAATTGCTGGCAAAAGTGAAAAACAGCGCGACGAAAAAAACTAAAACGCAAGCTTTTATTAACTGAAAGTTTTTCATAAAAATTATTATTTTCAACTAATCCTTAGTTAGTGTATTCAATTTGAATCTTGGTAATTTGAGCGTTTTTGAGAGAACCTCCAAAAAGGGGCATTTATGATACTTCAGAAGGCGGCGTTTTTGACACTTTTATTGTTGAATATGTACTTGCACGGGCAATAGCAGCAGCTTCTTTTAACATCATAGATCTTCCTTCTTCAAAAGCCTCTTCGTAGGCTCGGTCTCCGAGCGCAGTTCGCGCATCTTTGATATATATGTCATTAAACTCTTGATCAACTTGTTCTAATTTGAAGCCGGTTGCATCATAGATTGACTGTGCCGTTCCCCAAAGTTGCGCCGCTTTTTTCATTTCCCCGGCTTTCACAGCGAATGCGGCGAATATGTTCAGTGCATCACCCATACTTATTTTATCTCCTAATTTTTCGCTGATATCGAGAGATTCGAGGGCGTATGAATGAGCAGTCTGGTACTCACCTAATAGACAAGCTACCGACGCCAGATTAAATGTATAAATTGGAATCAAATATTTTGATGATTCTTGTCTGGCTATAGTTAATGCTTCTTCGTAATATTTTTGCGCCGCTTTGTAATCTTCCGTCGCACGAGCAATTTCTCCCAATCCAGTAAGCCTAATTGAAACCAGTTTTCTGTCATTTAATTTTCTGGCAATTGCTAGTGATTCCTCCATCAAAGCCTTTCCCTGAATCAAATCACCCTGCATGAATTTGATAAGCCCTAAATCGCCGACGGCAACGGAAATCCAGTACTTATCACCAAAATGACGTGCAAGTCGCAGGCTTTCGTTATTAAACAAACCGGCTGCTTCCAAATCACCTTGAAAGCGGCTCAGAGTGCCTAATCCCAAATACGCTTTGGCGCGCAGTTTCGGATCAGATTCTTCGCCGCTTTTTTCCAGTGCTTGCTTTGTCCATTTGCAGCCTTCAGACAAGTAGCCATGCCTTACCCAAAAACTACGAATTGACCCGACAATTCGCAAAGTTATTTCCGAATTATTTTCTAGACCCCATTCAATTGCTGAACGGAGATTATCATGTTCCTGTTCGAGAGTTTCCAGCCATTCCGGCGCCCTTTCAGCTCTTAGTTCAGGTTCGGCAGTTTCTGCGAGCGATGCGTAAAATTTGGCGTGATGTTTTCTGGTCTTATTTGCTTCCCCACTAGAATCCAACGCTTCGTGTGTAAATTCCCGAACGACTGCCAGCATCCGAAAACGCGATTTGCCGTTGGGTAGTTCACGCCGCAAAACAAGACTTTTATCCACCAACGAAGCAACCGTGTCGAGCAAATCGTTTTTTAAATCCGCTTCCGCGTTAACAATTTCCTCTGCTGCACCGAGGGTGAATCCGCCAGCGAAAACAGCTAGACGATTGAGCAATTTCTTTTCTTCTTCTTCAAGTAATTCGTAGCTCCAGGCAATCGCTGCCCGCATTGTCTGTTGACGTTCCGGTAAATCTCTTGCGCCGCCTGTCAGCAATTTCAGACTATCTGAAAGCCGCGTTAGTATTTCCTCCGGCGAGAGAAGTTTAACGCGTACTGCTGCTAGCTCGATAGCTAGTGGCAGTCCGTCGAGTCTCCGACAAATTTCTGCAATCGATGAGGCAGTTTCGTCCGACAATGTATACCCCGGTTTAATCGCTTGCGCTCTTTCGACGAACAATTTGACTGCCGGGTATTTGCATAACTGATTTAGGCTCAAACTTTCTTTGTCGGGGACTTCTAATGGCTGCAAGATAAATTCGTGCTCAAATCGAAGCTGCAGCCGGATACGACTCGTGACAATAATTTTCAAATTCACCGATTCCGAAAGTAAGTTTCCAACCTGCGATGCGGATTCCGCTATCTGCTCGAAATTATCCAAGACAATTAAGATTTTTCTCTCTCGTAAATACTCCTGCAAACGTTCCTTCAGAGTCTGTCCGCCTGTTTCCCTAACACCTAAAGTATGAGCAATAACTGGGATAACAAGTTCGGGATTTTCGATTGCCGATAAACTGATAAAATAAACACCGTCTTTAAATTCGGTTAACGATTCACGCGCGATTTCTCTAGAAAGCCGCGTTTTACCTGTTCCGCCAGCTCCTGTGATTGTCAACAATCGAATACCAGGTTGAAACAATATTTCTTTGATTTCTTTTAATTCAGCATCTCGTCCGATGAGAGAGGAAAGTTCCGCAGAAAGATTATGTGGGGGCAAGCCTTCGCTTGAACGTGTTAAATTTGATTCGCCTGAATCAGTTAAAATAGCCGCGAAAATAGCCGTGTCCTTTTGCTCTTGGGAAATCTCATCTGAATTCCTAGAAAAATTTATGCGTCCGACCTGCTCGTAATTTAATCTTTGTGCAACATGCTGCAAATCAGTCAACGCATCTTTAATATTTTGATATCGTTCGTCGCACTTTTTACGCAACAATTTATTAACAATAAAGAACAACTCACTTGGCAAATCAGGCGCTAATAACTGCAAAGCGGTCGGCTCTTTCTCAATAATGGAGAGTATTAGATCGGTTGCAGTTTCGCCTGCAAACGGAGTTTGTTTCGTCAGCAATTCATAAACTACTACGCCATAACTCCAAATGTCAGTTCGTGTATCGACTTTCAGACCGCGCGCCTGTTCAGGAGACATATAGGCAACCGTTCCGCGGATAATACCGGGAGTACTGTGATTCAGTGTTTTATTTTCTGATGAAAACGGCTGAGGTTTGATCAGTTTTGCCAAACCGAAATCAAGAACTTTGACCAATCCGTCTTCCCGAATCATAACGTTTTCCGGCTTGATGTCGCGATGAATAATTCCCTTTTCGTGTGCAGCGCTAAGAGCCGAGGCAATTTGCACGGCGATTTCAATCGTCTCAATAGAATTTAGTGGTTTGCCATCAAGTCGTTTTCGTAAAGTATTGCCCGTTACATATTCGGTCACGAGAAACGGCACGCCGTCTGACTCGCCAATTTCGTGGATAGTTAAAATATTCGGATGATTAAGCGCTGAAATCGCTTTCGCTTCGGTTTCAAAACGGCGCAGGTAATTCGGGTGATTTGATAACGACCACGGCAATGTTTTGATAGCTACTAAGCGGTCAAGGCGTGTATCTTGCGATAAATAGACTTCGCCCATTCCACCCGCGCCGATTCGAGAAAGTATGTTGTAACTTCCAAGTTGTTTTCCAATCAACGATTGCTCTTTTTCAACGGTTAAAATCGGCGCGACATCTTTGATAACTGGTTCGGCGATAAAACTCTCGGCTACTTCGTTAGCCGAGAGTAAGGATTCGACTTCGGCACGCAGGGATTTATCCTTTGCGCACCGCTCGTCTAAAAAGGCTTCTCTTTTATCTGGATCGAGCTCAAGCGCAGAATGATAAATTTCAGTTACCTTTTCCCACATTTCGGGACTCATACTCAGTGTGACCTATTAATTTCCGCTCAGTTCCCGATAAAGCCATGCCCGCGCCACGCTCCAATCGCGGCGCACGGTTCGCACAGAAATATCGAGAGTTTCTGCAATTTCTTCTTCGCTTAATCCGCCGAAATAGCGAAGTTCCACAATTTGACTCTGACGAGAATTCATTTTTGCCAAGTTTTGCAGAGCATCATCCAAAGCGATTAAATCGGCTTCCTTTTCAAAAGGAGTGCTGACTCGCTCGTCGAGCGTGACTTTTATCAGCTCGCCACCTCGTTTGAGGCTGTTTTTCGCGCGAGCGAAATCAATCAATACCCGACGGATGAGTTGAGCGGAAATTGCATAAAAATGCGTGCGGTCGCGCCAGTTCACGCGGCTCGAATCAATCAATCTAAGGTAAGCTTCATTAACTAAAGCGGTAGTTTGCAGAGAGTGTCCGGCGCGCTGCCCGCGCATATACCTTTTCGCCAAACGGCGCAAATCTTCATAAACAAGCGGCATTAACTCGTCAAGCGCCCTCGGATTTCCGTTTCTCCAGGCAAGCAGCAACTCGGTTACAGGCTGTGTTGATGATTCACTCATATAGTTCGACGGATGAAATCACGTTGTTGATTTGTGAAAATGTGCCCGTCATTTTATCACAGCTCGTTTGTTGGAAAAAAAATATTTTACCTTCGTGTCCTGTTTGGAATGTGCTTTTCGTCTTTATCATTGAGGGCATAAAAAGCCACGAAATTTATTGACTGATGTTTTTTAACGAACAAATTTAATTAATAAAAAGGAGTAATTATATGGCGAAAGAAACCGCTTTTATCGAAACGAAACAGTCGGGCGGCGGAACAAATTTAATAAAGAAAGATGCCGCGGGTCTCGAAGTGGAAAATAAACATATTTTTCAAACCAAAGAGTTCGCGCCCGCAAAATACCGAAACGATTTGCCGCAGTTGTCGGATGACATTTTTCTGACCGACGGCGGTTTGGAAACCACTCTTATCTTTCACAAAGGAGTTGATTTGCCTTATTTCGCGTCTTTTCCGCTGTTGGAAAAACCGGCAGGAATTCAACTTTTGCGTGATTATTACCGTCAATATGCCGCTCTCGCCAGAAATTTGGAAGTCGGTTTCATTTTCGAAAGTGTCACTTGGCGAGCGAATCCGGATTGGGCAGCGAAATTGGGATATTCCGAAAAGACTTTGAATGAAGCCAACCGTCAAGCGATTAATTTCCTTAACGAAATTCGGAAAGAGTTTGAAACTGAAAAATCAAAGATGGTCATTAGCGGCTGTGTCGGACCGCGCGGAGACGGGTACAGTCCGTTAAAGATGATGACCGCCGCTGAAGCGCAGGAATATCACCGCGCGCAAATCAACGTTTTCAGCGAAACCCAAGCGGATATGGTTTCCGGTTTTACGCTCAACTACGTCGAAGAAGCAATCGGAATCGCGCTGGCTGCTAAGTCTGCGAAGATACCGGCAGTGCTTTCTTTTACAGTCGAAACTGACGGCAACCTGCCGTCAGGTCAAACGCTGAAAGAAGCAATCGAAAAGACAGATAAAGCGACCGATGACTTTCCCGCTTATTACATGATTAACTGCGCGCATCCGACTCATTTCGAGAATGTCGTGACTAACGATGAACCTTGGCTGCGAAGAATTCGCGGAATACGGGCGAATTCTTCTGTTAAAAGTCACGCCGAACTTAATGAAAGCGACGCGCTCGACGAAGGCAATCCGGCGGAGTTGGGACAACAATATCAAGGGCTTTTAGGCAAATTAACAAACTTGAGAATACTCGGCGGATGCTGCGGCACGGATTTCCGGCATATTCAAGAAATAGCCAAAGCGTGTATTCATCGTTCTTCCAATTAAATTGAATATTAATAATAAATTGAAAATAATAAAGGAGATTTAGAAATGTCAACAAAAATTTCAGTAAACAATTATGTGCAGACAAAACCGATACCGCACTATAACTTTAAAGATACTCTGGTCGCATCCTATAAAGTAAATTGGCGGATTGAGGACATTATCGGCAGGGATAAGCAGCTTGATTTCACCAAACCATTTTTGCCCGAATCGCTGGCGCAAACGGACGGTTTGTTTTTCCTGAATTCTGACGAAAAACTAATCTTAAATCATATTCGCGGACACGCTTACCTGTGTATCTTCGGTTTGGTCGAGGAATTTATTCTTCCGTTCGTGCTCGATCACGTTCGACCGGAACTCGACGGAGATGATTACCGAGTTCGAGCGTTTTTGCAGCTTGCCAGCGAGGAAGCAAAACATATTCAGCTTTTCAAAATCTTCAGCGAAGAATTTCAAAAAGGCTTTGGCAGAAAGTGCCCGGTTATCGGTCCGCCTGCGGAAATCGCCGGAGCCGTTCTTTCACATCAGCCGTTAGCGGTTGCACTCGCGATCCTACATATCGAATGGATGACGCAGCGTCATTACATCGAGAGCGTGAAAGATAATCAACGGCTTGACTCGCAGTTTAAAGATCTTCTCAAAAACCACTGGCTCGAAGAAGCCCAGCACGCCAAGCTTGATACGCTGATGGTCGAAGCCATTGCTGACGGAATGAGTGCGACGAAAATTGAAAAAGTCGTGGATGAATATTTGGAAATAGTTGATTTTCTCGATGCCGGAATGAAACAGCAGACCATTTTCGATCTCGAAGCCTTTGAGCGCGCTGCCGGTCGAAATTTGAATGAAACCGAGCGCGGAGAATTTATCAGCGTTCAGCATCAGGCAAACCGCTGGACTTATCTTGGAACGGGAATGACGCACCCGAGGTTTCTGGAAACCCTGGAGGAATTAAGTCCCAAACAAAGAATGCGGATCGAAGCGATTGCCACGGCTTTTTGTTAGGCAATTAAACAAAGAGGCAAAAGAGGCAAAAAAGCATAAATACTAAATAATAAAGGAGACATTAATATGTTTGATACAGGAGTAAAAGAACAAAAAACGATCAACGGAGTGAATATTGATGAATTAATCGGCACAATCGAAGCCATTAAAGAGCAGCCGGAACTGGCGACATTGCAATTTCGAGCAAGCAACAAATGGGTAAACGGGGCAAATAATCGCACGACCATTAATGAAGTTTACGGCGCGGGTCAGGAACATCGCCGTGCAAATCCGTTTGTGCTGGAAAAAGACGAGCCTTTATTTCTTCTGGGCAATGATAAAGGAGCAAACCCGGTAGAATATGCTCTGGCGGCTTTAGCCGGATGTTTAACTACTACTCTCGTTTGTCTGGCAGCGACCGAAGGCGTGCAGTTAAACGAAGTTACATCAAGATTCGAAGCAGATGCCAGTTTGCTCGGATTCCTTGGACTTGATGAAAACACGCGGATGGGCTGCGATAAAATTCGCGTCACTTTCGACATCAAATCCGACGCGCCGAGGGAAAAAATTCAAGCACTTGTCGCACTTGCTCAGGCGCGTTCCGCAGTATTCGATATGATAACCAATAAAACGCCGGTCTCGGTTATGCTTGAATGAGCAAATAGAATGAAGTAACAAAGAAAAGCCCTTGCCGCCTAGATACAGACAGCAAGGGCTTTTCTTAAGACAAAAAAATATTTATGAAATAATTATTTAATAACTGATTGAAAAAAGTGAATTGTTTGTTGCTGTCTTCAGTCTAGCAACTTAATAGAATCGCCTTTCGTCTGTATTCCTTCAATTAAAACGGCATAGTAAATACCGGCATTTTCTTGATGATTCTTTGCTAACCTGACGTAAAACTTCGGGGTTATGCACACCGGTCTCCGGATCAAGTGTAATCATTTTGCACCGCAGATCGCGTTCCAGTTCCAATTCCTAAAATCTCTAAAAAATAAATTTTCAGCAAAATCCTGTCCTGTCTCATCTGTTGTTTTCGTCTTTATAAATGAGAGCAAATATAAACCTCTCGATTTTATATTCAAAGGAGAAATTATATGGCGAAAATACAAACGATTGGATTCAATTTTAATGAGCCGGATGATCCTGAGCAATCAGAAAAAATCATCAATCTTTCGGCTAGTGTGGGCGCTAACGGCGTCAATCTGCGAGATGATGTCGTAGTTGTTCAGGCTTTGTTGAAATACGCGATTGAGCCGCGCCAATACCCGGAGTTTCGAGGCACACAATTTCCGGAGCCGACCGGCGCGTCGACCAAAGCGACGATAGAATTAATCAAAAACTATCAAAGATTCAATAATCGAAGAAACCGTATCAAAGTTTCGATAGACGGTCGTATTGATCCGCTCAAAGATGGAGTGCATATACATGGAACAAGCAGACGCTGGACAATTTACGCCCTTCATGTCGATGCTTTGGAAACCGGGTTGTTAAGCCGACAGAAATCTCCAATTGAAGGTATTTGTCGGAGATGGTCATTTATAAGACGAATTCTGAATAAAGATGGCGTCGGCACTCTCGGATTATCGCTCGAGTCGTTCGCGCCGAGCATCGGCTCATTAAATTTATCTCTGTCTTAAAAGATAACAATAAAAATAAACAATTAAGCCTACGACTTAATTGTTTATTTTAAAGTAGAACAAATAGTTTCACTATGTTCTGTTGACATTTTGAAACAGTCAAATAATCTAAGTTAGCAATGAGAGTTAGTTAGCCGACGAACAATGGCAGAAAATAGAGCACAAGCGCGATAATCAGCGGGATTCCGAGCATCCAGCCGATTTAGGCAGACGAAAAAAGTTTGCAATCAATCATTGTAAACTTCATCATTCCTCCTGTCTGTGCGAATTTACTCGCTAGTTCATTTATGAAAAATTATAAGAGTATTCGAAATCTGCGCCGTAATTTGTTACAAATTACGGCGCAGATTTCGTTTAAAACCCTTCCCGAAACAAATAGTCCACATTCTTCTTAATCTTTACGACTTGCCATAATCTCCAAGTATTCCGATTCGACACGCGTCGTCCCGTCGAGGGCGAGATTATTGTCCGCCCACAATTTTTCCAAATCGCGGCGCAGCGCCGTCTGTCCTTCGCTGTTGAGCGCGGCAAAAACTTTGTTGGTCGGTCCGTAGAACTGACGCCAAAATTCAATCGTTTCCAGCACACCGAACGGAAATTCAAATGAAATCGTCCGTTTGTTGAATTTGATTTCCGAAATATCATTGCTCAAACGCTCGCGCACTGTCGATTCGTCGCCCCAAAGCAGCGGCGACGGGATATTGGCGGGCGGCGCAACGTGTTTTCCGACAATTTTAAACATCTGCCCGATGAAACCCGTCGGCGTCCAATTCGCCATCGCGATCACGCCGCCGGGACGACAGACGCGAACGAGTTCAGCCGAAACCCGTTCGGGACGCGGCGCGAACATCGCGCCGAACATCGTCATGACGACATCGAAATTCGCATCCGCATAACGTAGGCTCTCGGCATCGCCTTCATCGAATCGGATCGCCAGATTTTCCGCTTCCGCCCGCTTTTCGGCTTGTTCGATTAAGTTCGGCGCAATGTCCACACCCGTTACGTGCGCGCCCGTTCGTGCGGCGGGAATCGATTGATTGCCGCTGCCGCACGCTACGTCCAAAACGCGCATTTCCGGTTTCAAATTCAGTCGTTCGACGAATCGGGCAGCGCTGTCCGTAAAAGATTCGGCGATTCTGCCGAAGTCGCCTGACATCCAAGTAACTTTCAATTTTGTTTTTAACGCTTCCATCTCCGGCGTCATTTGCGCTGTTGTTGCATTCATAAATTTTATTCCTCTCTTTTATTTGATATTGTTTCTAAAATCCTGTTGCGAAAACACTTAAATTGATGCTCTTTGTTTCTATCAACAGGAGATTAAAGAAAAACTCTCTACTTTTTGTGCCTTTAATCGCTTTAAATAATTCAACCGCTCTGATAATTAATTTCATTTTTGACGTATCTGCGCGGTCGCGCGCAAAGCACAACCGCACAGCTGCCAAGATTTCAATTTTCGTCTCGCGTCACATTTTGAAGGTATTACCGTAATCTTCCATCAGGTTTCTAAATTTATCGGCAGCGTCTTTATCTCTTGCCATTTTGACAACGTTTTTGCTCATCACAGCGGTCAAAGCCGACACGTTTTTCTGGGCGCTTTCTTCCATTTTCTTTTGGGTGTCTTTGCTGACTTGAAAACCTCTGGCATCTTTAATTTTGTCCCATTTAGCTTTCAAATCAGCTTTTTTCTCGTCCCAAGTTTTCTGCGCGTCGGCGACTCCCGCCGAAGACGGATCGGCGTCGATTTTCTGAACGATTTCGTTGGTTACCGCGTCCCATTCGTATAGGAACGAATTGATTTCCGCGTCTTTGCTGCAGCCGACCAATGACAGACAACACAATGCGACAAGTCCTATCGCAAATGTTTTGACTCCGTTGGAAATAATGGATTGTCTGGTCTTCCGAAAGTTGAAATCCGATTTTTCTAAATTTTTCATTTCTTTTCTCCTTATTATTTTTTGCGGCTAAACATAAACTTAGCCTTCTGTTAATTGGCTTTTCTTGATGGGCGGTGTACGACTTCACAATCAAAGTTCCGCCGCACGTTGCGCGTTCGGTTTACGGAGCGCTTGGCAAATCCTCCAGATAGCCTGAAAAGGTTATTTGCCCTTGAGCTGTCCCCGCTGCGATTCCGTTAATGCGCGCTCGGACGCCGATCTGATAATGCGACGTGCCGATTCGTTCGTCAGCAAACACCAAAACCTTGTGGTTAGCGGTCAGCACCGTCGTTCCCAAGCTCGCAAACGTTCCTTGCTCGGTCAGCGCGACTCGGTGAAACGTCACGTCATTGAGCGCATCGCCCGCGCCGTCGCCGTTGTCGAAATAAGTGAAGAAATCAAGCTCCATCCGCTGTCCCTGCGGGCAGCGCGCGATGGCGGAAATGTTCTCAATCACCAAACGTTTTCCGGCGGGAATCGGCAAAAACGCGGTTTCAAAATTATCGCCCGCCGGAATATTTACCGAGGCGCGCGTCTGAAACGGTTTTCTCGCCCCGCTTTCGATGATTTTCACCGGCAGCGGGTTAATCGCCGAGTTTGAAAGTTGGACGGTATTTTGAGTCGGGTTGATTCCGACCGTCCAAACACCGCTCTGCCTGGCGTCAACCGTCTTTGTATTTTCGGCGTTCTCAACCGGCTTTTCTGCCGAATCCTCCTTTTTTGAACTGCCCGATTGACCGAGCGCCGAACCGTTTAACGCGGCAAAGAAAAGAATTGCCAGCGCGAACGTCGCCGCAAAATGATTTTTAAGTTTGTTCATGTTTTTATTCCTCAATTTATTCTTATTTTTAATCCGAATGATTGCGCATCCGTTTATTTAGCGGAGCGATAAAAATAATATTCCGCCGTGTACGGCACTCTCGCTTCTTCGCCGATGGTCGTGCCGGGAATCGTCGGACGCAAACCGCCTGCGGTGTTGACGCGCTGAATGAAAGTCACTTTTTTGAAAATTCCCGGTCCGTCGGTCGAAACGGTTTGCAGCAAAAGCCACGGAATTGCCGCCGCATCCGGCGTGCAGCCCGTTCCCGGCACGCGCGCCGCGACGACTTGGCTGCCGCTGTTGCTTTCCCATGTTGGTCCGCCGTAGTGAATGCCGATTTGTCCATGATAATCGGCGTCGGCATATAAATTTGCCGCCGGCGCCACAAATTCCCATTCGGCACCGTTCCAGCGGTAGATTTGCACGCCGAGCGCGTAAGCGCGGGAAGATACTTTATTTCCCGTTTCCACTTGCAAGCTGGCACATTCGACTGGTAAGTCCGGCGTCCGGTTGTCGTTTCCCGTCCGCGCGGCAGGATTAAAAGCGAGCGCCGATCCGGCGACGCCGAGCAGTAAAACGACAAATCCGATGATCTGTTTTATGTTGATATTTATGATTTGCATTGATTTTCTCCTTATTGTTTGAATTGTTGTTTCCTGTTTTGATCGGGATTTAACCGAGTGTTTTATTTCGCGCCCGTCGGACACCCGAACAGTTTGTCCTCGATAAAAGCGCCGTAGCTTGCGCCGTAGGTTCCGCCTCCGGCGTAATCTTGAATGATGTTGATGTAGTAAACGCGACAGTAAGCGTGGTCGTTCGGCACGTAACGAACCCAGACCATTCCGTGCTTATACCTGGATTTGGGAATCCCGAGCTCGTTTTTATCGATCAACCAGTTCGGCTCCTGAACACCGACGTAAAAAATTTTATGGTCGGGTAAATCGCTGATTTTCGACTTCAGCAACCTTTCTTCCGCCGGATTGTGCTGAGCGTAAGCTTTAGTATTCGGCAGAAAAAGCGGCAATTTATTCGCCGCCGAAGCTGCCAGCTTATCGAAAGCCGGAGCGAGACAGTTCTTAAAAGCAAGCGCATTAGCCTCTGTCAGCCACTTTTCCCGCGCGTGAGGCGAGACAGCGTACAATAGATGGTCGTAGTTGTTGCTGTTAACAAGCCACCAGCGGTCGGGCGAAAAGCCGTCAACTTCTTGCTGCCTTTTGGCTATATCCTCCAAATGCGACTCGACCCAAATGTTTCCCGCGCAGTTGCCGGTCGGGGCGGCGGTTTTGCTTTCCTTTGATTGACCGTCGCCTTTTGAAGAAATCTGGTTCGATTGATCGTTGTCTGTCGTTGAATCAGTCCGCGACTGTTCTATTTTTGGTTTTTTGATTTTCTTCAAACCGGGAATCGTGATCGTGATCTGCGCCCAAGCCGTTTGAGCCGCAACCGCGAAAACGAGCAGAAATGCTGTCATTAAAATTGATTTTTTTTTCATAATTTTTCTCCTATTCATAATTCGGTTTACGGTTTCAAATGAAACTCTCCGAATTCTAAACCCTTGTTTTTGTGCATAGTTCTCCCAACCCCAGCTCGTGGCAGAGTCGAAAAAAGTGTTATTTTGCGGGGAAATTAATTGTGTTAGCAGCTTTCAGCCGCCCAGAGCATTCTCATTTTGCACATCGTCTGCGGACCGACCCGAATTGGCGTCATCGGCTGCGCGCCTTTATCGTGTAGATATTCGATAAGCCCGTCGCCGACGACCATCATGTTCGGAAACATAATTCCGACTGAATCGTGATCACCTTTTGGATCCTTTCCACCACCGGGCAATTCACCGTCTAACCCGCAGGCGTGAATCAGCTCGTGAACAACCATTACTTCCTTTTGTTTCGGCGTAACGTTTTGTACTTTGCCGGGCAGGAAAACCGCGGCGAAATAAATTTCCTTTCGTTTCGGATGATGGAGCGTATGCGCCCGACCGTGCATTTCATTGGCTGGAAAATTGACAACTATCGAATCGCCGTTTTGCTCGAAGGTTTCCGATCCATTCGACAGTTTAACGACGATCTGTGCCGATCTTTTTTCCTTTTCCGGAACGAGCTTGACGCCGAAACCGAGGCTGTTGAAAGTGATAATTCCCTTATCTACAGCAGCGCTCCAGGTGCCGCCCATATTGTGAACTTTGAGCTGACCTTCTTCTCTCATCCATTTCATCCATTTTGTAGCCATTGTTTTTCTCCTTTATTTTCGGTAAAAAATCAGCAGTTTTCGAAAGCGAATTTTCTAATGCAGAATTCAAAGATTCATTGGTTTTGGGATTTTTACGGTTAAAATGAATATGACTGATTTGTAAGTCGGTCAAGTCGGTAAAAATCGCGCATTCTCCACTTTCTTCCAATTCGATTTCGTTTATTAAGACTCCGATTATTCTGCAGCGAAATTATTTCTTCACCGCCGATTTGTTAGTCCTCAATCCATATTTTGCCGCTGGTCTTAAACGCTGAAAGCTCTAAACCTGCTCCGGCGAAAGGGACGTCAAACGAAACGCTCGGATGATCTCCCTTGGCGTCGAACTCGTATGCGTTGTAAATGTAGTGCATTGCGTCGCGTATTTCGTCGAGGTTCGAAACTATGCTGCCAAAAGCTCTCGCTAATTTTATATTTCTAAAAAAATTCTTCGTATCCAGAGCCTTAGCCACATGTTTCCATCTGCCGCCAAGATCAACGTTAACGCCCCAATCGTTCATCTCCCGACCGTTCAACCACATCAGTCCGTTCAGTTTGAATACCCCAATCACCACCAAGCCGCCGCCGCCGCCGAGTCCGAAACCCCAACGACTGCTGACCATCGAAAAGTCATATGTCACGCCGGTATTTCCTAAATTGTAAAATCTTCCCGATACGCTTTCGACACCGCCGAAACCTAACATTCCGCCGGATTTTAATCCGATACCTAACCACGTTTCATCTAATTTCATAATTATTGCTCCTTCTAAACTCTATAAATGTTTTTCTCACGAGCTTTGTTTTTTTCACGCTTTTGAAAGCCGAAACTTTTTCCGATGGATTTCAATTCGTGTTATTATTCACCCGTCGCAGGAAAGGAAGCGGAAATTAAATTTCTTTTGCTCAAATTGCCATTTGATTTGAATGAGACATCTATTAGAAAGTTATTAGAAGCCGTATGTCGTTAGAAACAAACGACTTTGAGTTTGATGAGTTTTTACTCGACACAAAGCAAAAAGTGCTTTTGCGCGAGGGGAAACCCGTTTCCATCACGCCGAAAGCCTTTCAATTGCTTCTCACGCTCGTCGAAAATCATGGTCGTCTGGTCGAAAAAGACGAGCTCATGAAAGCCGTCTGGGCGGATAGTTTTGTCGAAGAAGGAAACTTGGCTTTTACCATCGGACTGCTTCGCAAAGCACTCGGCGACGAAAGCCGCCAGCCGCGTTTTATCGAAACCGTTCCGCGCCGCGGTTACCGTTTTATCGCCGAGGTCAGAGAATCCGTTAAACAAACCGATTCACCAAACGCCTTGACGCCGAGCGTCGCGCCGCGCGCCGAAACAGTTCCGGCAAATTCTCCCAAATTCAAAAAATTACTTCTTGCAGCAATCGTTCTTTTAATTGCAGGCGCGGGTTTAATCGGTTTCTGGTTGGCGAAAAGCAGCGATTTCTCTGCGCAAACGCCAATTTTAAATTCGCCGTTTGCTTCCGAAAAGCTTTCGACTAACGGCACAGTGATGGTCGCCCATCTTTCACCCGACGGAAAAAGCGTGGTTTACACTAATCGTTCCGGCAGTAGTAAAGAAAGCGTCTGGCTCAGAAATCTGGACGACGGCAGCAGCGTCGAGATAATTCCTCCGTCTGACGAACAATATTTCGGACTCGCCCTCTCGCCGGACGAAAAAACTCTCTATTTCGCTCGGGGAACACGTTTGTCGAATGATCCTGAAAGCATTTACCGCGTTTCTATTTTTGGCGGAGTTCCGCAAAAAATTTTGAGCGGAACAGAACTCGGCTGGATGAGCATTTCGCCCAACGGACGGCAAATCTCCTTCGTGCGCTGTCCTCAACGAACGGAAGAATTTTGTTCGCTTTATATTGCTGACGCTGCCGACGGCGGAAACGAAAGAAAAATCGTTTCGCGCCCGCACCCGTTTCGGATCGGCGATAATCGTTTCGCGCCCGACGGAAATTCAATCGCTTTCGCGACAGGTCAATCGGTTAATTCTTCGAACGAGTTTGAATTGAAGGAAGTCGCTTTGGGGAGCGGCGCGGAGCGCCAAATCAGCAGCGAAAAATTTTTCGATATCAAAAACTTGACGTGGCTTCCTGACAAAAGCGGTTTGCTGATTACGGCGTCGAGAACTCCGAATAAAAACTTTCGCATTTGGCAGGTTTCCGGCAGCAACGGCAAAGCGTCGCCGCTGACAAAGGATTCGGAATCGTATGCCGTGTTGAGTATGAATAAAGATGCTTCTGCAATAGTTTCGACCAGTTTCAAAGAAGACTTTCGCATTAAGCTGATTCAACCGGAAAATCCATCCGACGTCACGGTTTTAACCAATGCGTCGGCGGCGTCATTTGCGCTGGACGGTAAAATTTATTTCTCTTCAATCATGTCGGGTAACGACGAAATTTGGAGCATCAATATGGACGGCAGCAACCAGCGGCAATTAACCAATAATGCCGCGGACGAATTCGCGCCCGTCGTGTCGTTTGATAATAAATCGGTGTTTTTCGTGTCGAACAAGTCCGGTTCCGCGCAATTGTGGCGAATGAATACGGACGGCAGCAATCAAACACAATTGACGCAAACCGACGGCGGCGCTCCGGTGTTTGCCGCGCCGGATGGCGAATGGGTTTATTACCGTCACAGCCTGACCAGTGTTCTGTGGCGCATCTCGATGAAAAGCGGTGAACAGCAGCGTGTTTTGAACAAAGCAAAACCGCGCTTTGCCTTTTCGCCGGACGGCAAACAAGTGGCTTTTGCCGAAAGACAAGGCGAGGAAAGAATTTTGACCATCGTTTCTCTCTCTGACGGACGAATTGTGAAAACTTTTCGTTTAGCCGACAGTAAATTGATTTTGATGCACATCGTTTGGATGCCGGACGAAAAGAATCTGGCATACATTACAGCTAATCCCGGTTTTGTCAATAAAGTTTTATGGCTGCAGCCGCTCGATCAAGAAACGCCGCGCCAACTTCGCGTCCTTGGCGATGAAGAAATTACCGATGGTTATGGTTTGTCGGTTTCACCGGACGGAAAAACTCTCGCAGTAATTCAGGGCGGTTGGGTTCACGATGCGATTTTGCTCAAGGGCTTGAAGTAATTCGTCTTTTCCTTTTCTCATCTACCACAGCACACCTTTCAAAATGTCTGGTAGAGATTATTGAAACCCGAGATTTATTAATCTCCAGCCTGATTTTTTTCAAATGTTTTTGGTTGCTTCCCAAGCCTTTGTTCAAACTGACGATTTCAAATTCCTTATCCTTTAGCAATTGATCGAAAAACAGTCTGTCCAAAAAGAGTTCTTTTTGGATACAATGAAAATGAGTTTTGAGAGGCAGTAAATACAAGCGTTGCAGAATATAAAATTTGAGCCTTTTGGACGCCTCATAAACTGTCTGAAATTGTCCAGTCGATTAAATCGAGCTTTTTTCAATTACAAAGCTTTTTTATTTCACTGTCAGTCGTGCTGGAACTACAACTATTTGGTTAAAACTAGAATTTCAATTTCTCTTCTTAGACGCGTCAAACGCTCGACAATTCCTGAAAGATTGGTTGAGCGCTCTTCAACCTTTGAACGCTCACTCCGTACAAAACGAGTATACGGTTCAAGCGCCTCTTCAATTTTTTCGACCGCCCGGTCTATTTCATCAGCTGATTTCTCTTCAAATACATTTCGCATCCCTTCTCGAAGAGTTTCGACTTTAGACCTGAACTCTTCAATCGCTCGCTTGCGCTTGTATGGCAAAATAAAGAAGCTCGCTGTGAATAGAAGTGTTGCTGCCGTAATACCGGTGACGTCTAACAGAGCTGTTGTAAAGACAGAAGCAAGAACATATCCTAATCCGACTGCGCCTGCCCCCAAACCGAAAGACTGCTGTAATGCACTAAGAGAACTTCCGATTACGCGACGGACTTCTTCCCGGTGATCGAGTGATTGAATACGCATTTCAGCTTCCCGGCGAATACGCGCATGGATCTCTTCGCGGTCATAAATGAATTGTCCTCCGACGCGCCCGACAATTTTTGAGTCGTAGTGAGCTTTTCGGACTTGAGTATTAAAATACTCAAGCATGTTATTCCACAACTGCATATTGTTGCGAACGATCCAATCAACAGACTCATTAACGTTTTGATCCATTTTATCGCGCCAATCTTTGAGAATCTGACGCTCGAATTCTTCGAGGAATCTAGTTTCGCTTCGCAATAAGTTTATATTACGAACACGAACGTTGCGGTCTAAAAAGTCGACTCCGCTGTCACGGAGTTCAATAATCAAGGCATCAATTTTTAGAACGAATTTCTGAAAGTTGGCGTGCATTTCGACACGCGCGGCTTCAAGCTGCTGTTCGAGGTGTGTGATTTTTTCCGAGTCTTCAGTAAGCAGCTCCAGTTTGCCCGAATATTCTTCTTGGAGCTTTTTAGCAACTGTGTTAGCCGAATCCAAGGGACTCAATAATTTGAGTTGAAGTCTTTCTCCCTCACTTAATTTATTAAAAATATAATCTTCTAATTCCTCGAAACGGCTGCGAGTCCAATCGCGAGGATGAGAGCCAAGTTTTGCGCTTAGCGCTAATTTCGCGGCAACAGGAAATATCAAGGGCTTGAAACCGAGCATTTCGCGGCACTTATCATCAATAAAGCTAATGACTTCTGAAATTTCAGACTCGTCTTTTGTATCTATCTTGTTCAAGACAATGATAATTTTTTTGCCCCATTTCTGAATGAAGGAAAGAAACTGGCGCTCGCTTTCAGTTAGAGGACGGTCAATTGAAGTTGTAAACAAAACAAGATCGGCACGCGGAATAAAATCTTCGGTAACTTCTTGATGCTGCTTGATAACCGAATTAGTTCCGGGCGTATCGACGAGAGAGATATCCCGCAAAAATTCAATAGGCGAGCGCTTCTCTGTGACAAAAGGACTTAACGCTCGTTCTTCCTCCCGATCTGCATATCGAAGAATTGTAATCCGGTCATCTACCGGCACTGGACCTTCGACACGCGCCTTCTGACCAAACAATGCATTGATAAATGAAGATTTACCGGAGTTAAACTCACCCACGACAACGAGCAGAAAAAGTTCATCAATTCCCGCTAGGATATTCGCAAGCTGACGGACATCTTCGGTATGACTGCCGGCTGCTGCAAGGTCTTGCAAATCCTTTAAAACCTGCTTCTCAGACTCAATCAGCGGGCGAACTCGTTCGTCTACTACCTGTTCAGTAGTATTCATATTCAATTATTCCCCTTTTTTCAGCTACCAGTAAAATCTGTATCATACCTAAATAAGGAGAGTATAATAAAATGTTCTTTTGAGAATAAAAACGATTATTCGAATTCTTGCATCGTTTTATTGTAATTGTTTTCAAAGCATTACCAATTGCCTTTTCCAATTCGCCTTGAATTCTTGCCGTTGCTTTCTTCAAATACGTTTTTACTTTTAACTACATCAATTCAATGGGTGAAAAGTCGGGTGAATATGGCGGCAGCCAAATGATGCCGCGCCGTAACTTTTGGCGATTTCTTCGATTCGGCTTGCCCGATGCGCTTCCAGATTATCCAAAACAATAACTTCTCCGGGTTTCAAAGTTGGTCGCAGAACTTGCTCGCAATAAGCATTAAAAACAACTGTATCAACGCTTCGTTCAATCATCATTGCCGCTTCCATGCCTGATACTTCCATCATTGAAGTTGACGCTCCGTAATTGCGCGGCACTGATTCGGTTGTTCTCTTGCCGCCGATAGCTCTGGCATACAGACGAGTTAAAACGGTTGTTGCTCCAACCTCGTCCATAAATCTCAACCGTTCGTGGTGCATTCTTTTCATTTTGCGTTAATGCCAGGCTCTTTTTTGTTTGTTTCTTTCATGAGCAACCACTGATTTTTTTTACGCCGCAGATTTAGCCGACACAGCTCACGCCAAAGTGTTGGAACTGAAACCGTAACGCTCTTTTCCTTTTCAAAAAGCTGCTTTAAATCTGCTAAGGTAATATTTGGTTCAGCCAGAACTGCTTTCAAAAGCCATTTGCAGTGTTTGTCTGTCAGTCTTAAAGTAATGAGTCATCTTATTTCCCCGGATTATATTTATTTTTAACATGCTCTTTTAATTGATCCGCATAGAAATACACTTCACGCAGGTCGCCTTTGGAGTAGCGGAGTGCCTGGTCGTTAAAGTGCGGTGATTTTGGATTTCCGCTTTCACCGCCTGCCGTTATTGCCTTAGCGCGAACCTTTTTGCCGAACTCGACAACAGCAACAAAGCTGTTACCGCTCGTTCCATACCATTTCTTCGTGGTGCGCGTCGGCGCCGCGCCGAATGATGCCAGAGAGCCCCAATTCCCGGAAGTAAATCCAACCGGAAAGCTTGGTGCAGTGTCATTAAAAGGATGCACAATGTCTCCGGTTAATCGTTGGAAACGATTGATTTCGCCCCAAGGCGTGCGCCAATTTCCAAAATCTCCTGTGAGCCTATCTGAAGCTCGCATTAATGCTTCAATCAATTGAGAAGGAGTAGCTTTTGTCACTACGTTATCTTCTGACGGAACACCTGAGTTCGGTCCTAAAGTCCGAAGAATCTCCGCTCCCCAGAATATGCTAAGTGATGTCGCAACCGAATCAGTAGACCAACGCATATTCCAACCGCGCAGAACGCTAATCTGGTCGGTCAATTTCTTCTTTAACGGGTCATTTAAAGGTAATTTGTCCCAAGCAATTACGAGTGCTGGAATGGTCTTTTCAAACCACGGCAAGTAACTGTCATAAGCTGCGTCACGCAGTTTATCGAGTGTGAAATCTTTCCGATTCTCCAGCACCATGATCGCATGACGCCCGCGAGCCGACTCAATACCATTGTCAACATATTTCGGGAAATCGGATTGCTTTAGACTGCTTGGACCAGCCGCCGACCAAGGAGAATTGTTGCTGTTATAAAGCCATCCACTTGCCGGATTAAGAAGGTTTGGGGACTCTTCGAGCGTTAGTAAACCTTTCCAGTCACTTTCCGGGTCGCTTCCGTCGACCGGTTTTGTCCAGTCGAATTTAGGATTGCGCCGCGGGATGAAATTAGCGTGAAAATAGGCGATGTTGCCGTCGGCATCGGCATAAATCGTAGCGTTTGACGAGTTTGTATGAAGCCGCATAGTTTGCTGAAACTCTTTGTAATTTCTCGCCTTTGTCCGGGTATAAGACTGAGTCAATGCCTTGATTGGATCATTCATTAATCCGATGGTGATCCAATCACCGGTCGCAGAATCTTTTCTGATAACCGGTCCGTGATGCGTCCGGTAAACTGTGAATGTCCGCTCCGCCATTCCCTGCGCTGTTTTATACGGAACTTTGATCGTCGAAATCATTAGCGGTCTTTCTTCCCTGCCAAACCTGTAGAAATATTTATCGCCTTTTTTCAAAACTGTTTCACGCCATTCGTCTATCGCATCACCTGCACTTGATGTGTGCATCCAACCGACACGCTCATTAAATCCTTGATAGATAAACATTTGCCCCCAGGTTGCAGCTCCGTATGCATTAAGACCTTCATTGCTAGTGACCTGCAATTCAGAACGGAAAAAGAACGAGGTATGCGGATTGATTAGTAATAAGGCATTTCCACCGGTTGTGTTCTTCGGAGCAATGGCTACCCCATTCGACCCACTTGGCTCAGCCGGGTGATATGATTCTTCAAGTTTTGCAATCGGCTCAGCCCCATAAAAAGATTGTAATCGCCCCAAGTTGATTGTTTCGATATCTCCGCCGATGCTACCCTCGGTAAAAGACAGCGCCATCCAGGGCTCAAATTTGGTAATTACCCGCGGTTTGACGTTGGGATGTTTAGCAAGGTAAAAATTTAGACCGTCTGACCAAGCGGTCATTAATTTCTGGAGCCAGCAAGGACTTTCTCGGAACTTATTCTTTAACTCCTCCGGCTGGATAAAGATTTTCATCCGCAAATCACGCCAGATGGCGGCTTCTCCTTCCGCCTCTGCTAGTCGTCCCATCGCATTAAGATAATTTGTTTCGATGCGATTGAAATCATCCTCCGCCTGGGCGTAGATCATACCGAATACAGCGTCAGCATCGGTCTTGCCGGTGACATGGGCGATTCCCCAACTATCGCGAACGATGGAAACATTCTTCGCCTGCCTCTCCCATTGCGCTACTTGCCTGCCATCTTCACCATAGATTGGCAGCGAGAGAAAAAGGAACGTTAGAATAAATAAATACTTACGACGAATGTAATAGAAATTTGCTGTAATCATATTTCCTTTCTCCCGCAGGTAAAATAGTCTATCTTGCAAAAATCTGATTGCAATCATCCAATGAACATGCAATTTTACTTATGTTTCAAATTACTAAACCAGAGTTCCCAAGATAAAAATAATTTATTGTTGCTGATTGTTTAATTAAGTGCAAATAAGAGGAGAATGTAACCTCCTGTTAAATGAAAACTTAAAAAATAGCTGAGCCTAGATTAATAAATTCAACTTATGAAGAGTATTTGGAGTAGTAAGTGTTTCCTGAAACTGTACAAGGCTCAAACAGTTTCATAACAAGGTATTTCCAAAAGTGGAGTAGAATTTCATGAAACAGTTTTTGTTTTTAATGTGAGAGGAAAGAAACAGTAAAGCAGCGCTGTGGTGAGCTAGGGATGATTACCTATAGGAATTGAGCTTTAGAGCCGTCCAAAAACTTATCTTTTTGGACAGGTTAATTCTGACTTCTAGAAACTCAATAAAACACTGTGTTAAACAACTCCATATTTTGAGGGGTTTTTGGACAGTATAAAACGAGTCCAAAAACGAAGCGACGGAGTTTTAATAAAAACTTTGTCTCAGAAATACAAAGTATCAAAGGCAAGCGTTTTCGTTATCTGCAAGAGCAAACAGATTGATAGAGACTAAAAATAGATTACGCTGGCTACTGTATAATCGAGCTTTTAGTAAATTTCGGAATCGTTTTCAGTAACCGAAACCAATACCGCCATCAAATTTAATATCCAAATTATCTAATATTGCTACATAAAGAAAAAAAGCGACTGCGTTTCATACCAGTCGCTTTCTCTCTTTACTATCCTCATTCTATTTGGTTTTTTGGTAGTTTGGAAATGCGCCTTTCATAGGTTTGCGCTGGAGATTTTTTTTGATGGCGGCGAGCGAGATATCCACTGCTTTTTCGATTTGCAAATCGCGTCCCATGCGCCACATTTTTGGGTCGAGATCAACGTCTATGTCCGGGGCGACGCCTTTGTTTTCCACGTCGAGCGCCCCTTGAGCGTTGCGGAAAGCGACGCGCGGTGCTGTGACTTGTCCGCCGTCAATCAAGACCGGGTAATTATAAATGCCGACGAGTCCGCCCCAAGTTCGACGACCGACAAGAGCGCCGATTTTGTTTTGGCGGAAAAGGAAAGGTAAAAGATCGCCACCGGAACCGGCATATTCGTTGATAATCATCGTTTTTGGACCGTAAATGGCGCTGACAGGCGTCGTAAAATCTTCGCCTTCGCGCGTTGACCAGTAATTCTCCAGCGTGCGGCTCATATAACCGATCATATAATCTGCAGCCGAACCACCGCCGTTAAACCTTTCGTCTATCACGGCTCCTTCGCGGTCTATTTGGGCGAAATAATAGCGGTTGAAATTGGTGTAACCCGCGCCGCCAGTATTCGGCAAATAAACGTAAGCGAGTTTGCCGCTGCTCAGCTCATAAACTTTGCGGCGATTACCTTCGATCCAAGCCAGATTTCGCAATCCACCTTCGTTTGCTACCGGAACGACCGTTACTTGTCTCGCGTCTTTGCCGTCGGGGTTCGGACTAACTTTGATGGTGATTTGCTTGCCAGCTGTCTGCTGAAAAAACGAATAAATATTGTCGGTTGCTCGAACTTCACGACCGTTAACGGCGATCAAATACTCGCCTTCGCGGACGTTAACTCCGGGCTGTGTGAGCGGAGCGAAAAGTCCGGGATTCCAGTTCTCGCCATCGTAGATTTTGGCAAAGCGATAACGATTGTTTTCAATTTTGTAATCTGCGCCGAGAAGTCCGCCTTGATAACGTGTCGGTTGCGGAGCGTCACCGCCGCCCGCGTTGTGATGCCCAACCGTTAGATTGCCGAGCATTTCCTGAAACAGATAATTCAAATCAGCCCGGCTGGCGATATTTTCGAGAAAAGGGCGGTATTTTTCTTCTGCCGCTGAAATATTCAAACCGTGAAAGTTCGGGTCATAAAAGAAATCGCGCTGAACACGCCACGCTTCTTTATAGAGTTGCTGCCACTCGGCGCGCGGGTCGACGTAAACTTCCATTTCCGCGACGTTCAAAACGCCTTCACCCGGTTTAAGCGGGGTAACGGTCGAAGCGATGGTAAAGCGTCCCGGCTGTTGCCCGAACAGCATTTTTTCGCCGTTCGCGGAAACTTCAAACTGCATTACGCCGTCGAGGATCTTTTCAGCTCTCCGTTTATCCATATCGAAACGGTGAACTGCCCCGCCGATCTGCGGTGCACTTCCCGTTCCGGTAGCCGGAATGTTTTCGAGCAAAAAGAACGTCCCCGCTTTGCCGGTTACAAGTCCTTGATAGTCGCGCGCCGGAAGCGGCAGAGCGACGATTCGCTGTCCAATTTTGTCGAGATCAATCGTGACAATCACCGGCTCGGGTTTTGTGCCGGTCGTTTTCGGCGTTTCCGGCTTAACGGGATCCGCAATTTTCTCTTCGTCGCTTTCCGGCGCGAGCGGCGACGGATCAGTGCTTTTCAGCACGACGGCATAAACGCTGCGCGTCGTCTGGAACGGAAAACTCGACATATCGAGCCAGCCGGTGGTTGGACCGTTATTCGTGCTGGCGGTGAAATAAAGATACTTACCATTTTTATCGAACGCGGCGTAACGCGTATCGCTCATTCCATCGGTAACTTGCGTCGCCTTCCCGGTTTCGAGTGAAAAAACGTGAACGGCACACAAGCGATTTTTTAATTGTTTCGTGTAAACAATCCATTTGCTGTCGGGCGACCAATTCGGATCTAGCACTTGAAAAGGATTTTCGTAAGTGTTCGTGTCAACTTTAATCGGCGTTCCTTTTTCAACGTCGAGATACCAAACATTAAGGCGTTTGTCGGTAAATAAAATCTTTTTGCTGTCCGGCGAAAATCTCGGTGCGTAAAAATACGACGAAGGCTTTCCGAGCGAGATTTTTTTGACTTCGCCCATTCCGGTCTGGTCGCGCAGGTGCAAGGCGTATTCGCCGGATTCGTCGGAAAAGTAAGCGATCCATTTACCGTCCGGCGACCAATTAGGGTCGCGTTCAGCGACGCCCGGTGTGTTCGTCAAATTGCGCGCGTTTCCTTTTTCTGCCGGAACGCTTAAAATCTCGCCGCGCGCCTCGAAAACAGCGCGAGCACCGGCGGGCGAGAGCGCGACGTTTTGCACGCGTTGCGCGACGCGCTCGTAACGCGTTCGCACCTGCGGCAAATCGCCGTTCAAAGTTATTTCTACTTTGCTTGTTGTGCCGGAATTCGGGTCGAAAACGTTGATCGAACCGAACTGCTCGTAAACAATCGCGTCCTGTGCAGCGGACGCGTTTTTCAAATCGTAGCCGCTGTTACTGATCGCCTGCGCCACTTTTTTTGTTTTCGTGTCGTAGGAATAAAGCATTACGCTGCTGTTGGCACTGCGGTCGGAAAGAAAATAAATTTTGTCGCCCATCCACATCGGCGCGAAATCGTTCGAGTTCTGACGCGGAATTTCTTCGACCGACGAATCCGCTAAATTTCCGATCCAGATCTTCGTCGTCCGCCCGCCGCGATATTTTTTCCACTGCTGAAAAGCGGGCGCGAGCGGCATATAAGCGATACGCATTCCGTCTGGAGCGAACGACATACCGCCACCAGCCATCGGAAATGGCAATTCTGTCGGAAAGCCTTCGCCGGAAACTGGCATCGTGTACATCATCGGCACAGGCATTCCCGACGCTCGATTCGACAGGAAAACAACGGATTTTCCGTCGGGCGTCCAGTTGATAACCGTGTCGTTTCCCGGATGAAAGGTTACGCGGCGCGGCTCGCCGCCCTGTGCCGGCACGACGAAAACGTCCACGTTGCCGTCGTATTCGCCGGTAAAAGCGATCCAATTGCCGTCAGGTGAATAAATTGGGTTTAACTCGTTGCCAACGCCGCTCGTCAATCTTTCTGCGGTTCCGCCGCTGCGGGCAACGCGCCACAAATCTCCGGCGAAAACGAAAACGATGTCAGTGCGATTCATCGTTGGCTGACGATACAGCATCGCTTTGTTGTTCTGTCCGAACGCCGCCAGCGAAGTGATATACGCGATGAAGATGCTGATAATTATTTTGCTCATAGTTTTTCCTGTTGAAAACACAATTAAATGTAATTACGGTCTGCCTAAGCTCGTGCCTTTGTGATAATCGGGATACGCGGGACGCTTGTATTCTTTCGGCGGATTTTTCTGCAATTCCGCGAGCAGATATTCAACCGCCTTTTCGAGCTGCGGATCGCGTCCCTGACGCCACATCGCGGGATCGTATTCGACTTCGATGTCGGGTGTTACTCCCGCATTTTCGACTTCCCATTCGCCGCTGAGTCCGTAAACCGCGCCGTTTGGCGATGTGATATTGCCGCCGTCCATCAGCGTCGGAATGCCTGATGCGCGAACCAATCCGCCCCAGGTTCTTTTGCCAATAAGCGGACCGACTTTCAGCTTTTTAAAGAACCAGGGCATCGCGTCTCCGCCCGAACCGGCGAGTTCATTAACGAGCATCGCTTTCGGTCCGTAAATCGCGCCTGCCGGAACGTTCCAGTCTTTGCCGGATCGGAAAGCAATTTTGGCGAGCTGCTGACGATTCAAATACTCGACGACGTAATCGGCGAGCAGACCGCCGCCGTTAAAGCGCTCGTCAATGACCGCGCCGTGTTTGTTGGTTTGTGCGAAAAAGTAACGATTAAAACTGGCATAACCCGCGCCGCTCGTATTCGGGATGTAAACGTAAGCGAGTCGACCACCGCTCATTTGGTCAACTTTGCGACGATTATCTTCGATCCACGCGAGATTGCGCAGACCGGTTTCGCTGCCGACCGGAACGATTGTCACTTCGCGTGAGCCGCTTCCGTCCGGGTTCACGCCGACTTTAACGACGATTTGCTTTCCGGCAGTGCTTTCAAAGTATTTATAAACGTTGTCGCTCGCTTTCACGTCGCGACCGTTGACAGCAATTAGATATTCGCCGGCTTTGACATTAACGCCCGGTGCCGTCAGCGGCGCGCGCAGCTGCGGATTCCAGTTTTCGCCGTTGTAAACGCGTGCAAAACGGTAACGTCCGTTTTCAATTTTGTAATCGGCGCCGAGCAGACCGACGGAAACAACGTTCGCGCGCGGCATCTCGCCGCCGCTGATATACATATGCCCGACCGTGATTTGATTGAGCATTTCGCGGAAAAGGTAATTTAAATCGTCGCGGTGCACGACTGATTCGAGATACGGTGCGTATGTATTTTTCGCTTTTTCGATGTCGAGCCCGTGCGTGTTCGGGTCGTAAAAGAAATCACGCTCGCCGCGCCATATCTCGTTGAACATTTGTTTCCATTCGGCGCGCGGTTCGACCAGAACTTCCATGTCTCCGGCTTTGACGATGCCTTCGCCCGGTCGGGTTGGCACGGTCGTCGAAACCAGACTCCAAGTGCCCGACAAATAAAGCATTTTTTCGCCGTTTGCCGAAACCCGGAAATTGGAGACGCCGGTTTTCACTTCGTCTAACTTGCGTTTTTCCAGATCGAATTTATGCAGCGTCGCGCCGAATGGTGGAGCGGCTTGCGGCGCTTGCGGAATTTCAGTGATGTACAAAATTCCGGCTTTTCCGGCATAAAGCCCGTTGAAATTGCGCGCCGGAATCTGCGGAATCGTGATGACGCGCTGATCGATGTCGTCCAAATCAATGCGCGTCAATTCAGGTTCTTTTTTCGGCGTCGGCGCCGCTGCTGTTAACGGCGATGAGGCGGGTGTTGGAGTCGGCGCCGCTGCGCTTTCTTCAGCAGTTGCGGCGGGTGTCGTTGTCGGAGTAACTGCCGGCGTCGGAGACGGAGAAGGAAGAACAACCGGCGGCACATCTTTTTTCTCGGGCTGAATTTTTTCTTCGTCGCTTTCGGGCGCGAGGGGCGACGGAATATCGCTGCGCAGAACAATCGCGTAGATGTTGCGCGAAGTTTGCTGCGCGATGCCGGAAAGATCGGCGAAGCTGATCGCCGGACCGATGTTCGTGCTCGCCGTAAAGAAAATGTATTTGCCGCTTTTGTCGAAAACAGTGTGGCGAGCGTCGCTGATACCGTCGGTGATTTGAGTCGCCTGATTTTTGTCGAGCGAGTAAAGAAAAACCGAACGCAGACGATTGTCGAGCTGTTTCGGGTAAGTCAGCCAGCGGCTGTCCGGTGACCACGTCGGTTCCAAAACGTCGCCGAAATCGCCGTAGGTGTTTTGGTCGGCTTTGACGTTTCTGCCCGTTTCAATGTCGACATACCAGAGACTGACCGTTTGATCGTTGTAAGCGATTTTCTTACTATCGGGCGACCAAACGGGCGATGAATAAAAACCGGGCTTGCCGTCGCCGAGGCGAACTTTCTTGACTTCGCCCATGCCGGTCTGATCGCGTAAATGAAGCGCGTATTCGCCGGATTCGTCCGAGAAATAAGCGATCCATTTGCCGTCGGGTGACCAGACCGGATCGCGTTCCATAACACCCGGAGTATTCGTCAGATTGCGCGCGTCGCCTTTGTCGGCAGGAGCGGAAAATATTTCGCCCCGGGCTTCAAAAACGGCACGGACGCCGGTCGGTGAAACGGCAGCGTTGGTGATTCGCGCGCCGACTTTTTCGTAGCGCGCGCGAACGCCCGGAAAATCTCCGGCGACGCGGATGTTTACTTTTTTCGGATTTTTTGAACCGGCTTCGAGCGTGTAAATCGCGCCGAATTGCTCATAAACGATCGCGCCCGCGCCAGCCGAAGCGTATTTGATGTCAAGACCTTTGTTTTCGATGATTTGTTCGACGCGTTTGGAATTCGTGTCGAACGAGAAAAGCGAAACCGTGCTGCCATTTCTGTCCGATAGAAAATATATTTTGTCGCCAATCCACATCGGGCATTTATCGTTGGAATTTTCGCGCGGCAGTTTTTCGATCGAAGAATCGGAGAGCTTGGCGATCCAAATCGGCTGCGTCTGCCCGCCGCGATGACGTTTCCAATCCGCCTGCCATTGCGACAGCGGTTCGTAAGCGACGAAATTTCCGTCGGGCGAAAGCGTGCCGCGATCGACCATCGGCAGAGGAATTTCGACGGGCAATCCCGTGCCTTCGACGTTGAAAGTGTAAAGCCGCGAGAAATTCGAGCTGCTGTTGCGCGTCGAAGTGAACAAAACGCTTCGCCCATCAGGAGTCCAGCCGGAAACTTCGTCGAGCGACGGGTGATAGGTCAGACGCTTCGGCACGCCGCCCGCCGCCGCAACGACATAAACATCGACGTTCCCGTCATAATCGCCGGTAAAAGCGATCATCGTTCCGTCAGGCGAAAAATACGGATTGGTTTCGATGCCGATTCCCGTCGTCAGGCGCCTGGCGTCGCCTCCCGCACGCGCGACGATCCACAAATCTCCGGCATAAGAAAAAACGATTTCGCTGCGGCTGATCGCCGGCTGGCGGTATAAAGTTGGCTTGTCGCCGTTCTGGGCGAATACGGAAACGAAAAAGGCGAGAGCAAATAAGATGCTCAGAGTAATTTTGTTCACTTCGATCTCTCCGAAAAATTTATGTTGGTAAAGCTTAATCTGTCCTGAAACTACCCTTGGACGGTTGAACGTTAAAGTACTCACTGTTGTGAATTTAATAAAAAGCTCCGTTTTCGGGTAAAGCAAAGCTTTTGTTTGTTATACATTGATTCAAAAACTGAATCGAACGGCATAAGTATGACAACGGTGCGGAAAGATATACGTAGATTTTTGGCAAAAGTTACGTGAAAAGAACTTTTTAATGTAATAAACGAAAGTATCTGCAATTTGATACTTTCAGCGTAATTAGAAAAATAGTTCTTAAATTCATTTTTATTGTAAACAAATTTATATTTTACGTAATAAATTTCTTCTAATTGTTTTTATCGGGTTAAAGCTCCTAGGACTTACGCAGTTGAATAGATAAGCAAAAGGACAGAATTATTTTATAAATGCTCTGTCCTGAAAATTAATCTTGTATTCTGTTGCTAAATTTCTCAAGATTTCCTTAACGGCTGTGATCAAACTTTCAAACGACAGATAATCTTCCGGCTTGAGCCATTCATATTTCATTTTTCGCCACAGGATTTCAATGATATTCAAATGCGGCGAATATGGCGGCAGATTGAAAATATAAAATCCTTTTTCTTCTCACTCGGCTAATTTCGCTCTCATCTTTTTTGACCGATGAATTCTCGCATTGTCCAAGACCAAAACTCTCGGTTTCTCATTCTTCTGTGTCAGCCATTCTTCTAAACAATCAATCACAAACTCGGTTTTGATCGTTTTTTCACTCGCCCAAAACTTTCCTTCACAATCGGTGTTCAATAATCCGAAGACCGATAATCGCCCTCGTTTTTCAGGCACGAGTCGAATTTCTTCTCCTCGAAATTGCCACGCCCGCGCAATCACCGGATTCTGCCAAAATCCGCTTTCATCTCCAAAATAAACTTCAATTAAGTTTGTTGGCGCTAAAGCTGAAAGTTCGCCTAATGCTTCTTTTTTGCTCTCCTGCTCAATCGGACATTGCCTCTTTTTCAAACATTTCCGCCAGCATTTGTACCGGCAATTAAACTTTTTAAAAAGCGTTTCAGGGTTTTCGTGGAAAATTCTCGCCCTAATTCTTCTTTTAGAATCGAGCGAGCAATTTTCAATCGCTGAGCGTTTTCCTGTACTGTTTGTTTGATTTGGGCTAAATCTTTCTTTTGTAAAATCGCTTTCCGCCCGCGTCCTTGTTTGTCTCTCAAACCAACTATTCCGCCTGTCTCCCAACGCTTGAACCAACCATAAATGGAAATCTCAGAAACTCGAAAAATCTCGGCTAATTCTTTCACTTGATAGCCTTCTGAACTCTATACTAAACAATGACAACGCGTCCGAAACGCTTGAGTTTTACCGTTTTTACTGCCTTCCCGTAAAGTTGTCTTTTCGGCTTCGTTTAGCCCGATGAATTTCTTTTTCATTGAACAATCTTACAAAATTTTCAAATATCCATAAAATTATTCTGTCCTCTTACTTATTTGATAAAAATAAAGAATGAATCCGCCGAAAGTCACCGACGAAGATTACATTAACTTTATCATTGCCACGCCGCGTGAGGTGACTGCCACCGAAGCCGAACGTGTTCAGCCGGAGAGCAGAAACGCTCCGGCTGACGACGCCTTTACTCGACTTCTTCAGCGACTCGAACCTGACCCGGAAACGCTCTGCGAAGAAGCTAGAACGCAAATTGATTTTAACAGCGGCATTCTTGTTCTGGATGATTCTACTTTGGAGAAGCCGTATTCGGAGCGGAACGCTCTGGTTTATCGGCATTGGTCTGGCAAGCAGAAAGCGGTCGTCTCCGGCATTAATCTCATTACGCTGCTCTGGACGGACGGCTCGCGGTGCATCGCGGTTGATTACCGCATATTTGATAAAGATACGGACGGCAAAACTAAGAACGACCATTTCGCCGAGATGCTTTTGCGAGCGCACCAGCGAGGGTTTAATCCGAAGCTGGTTTGTTTTGGCAGTTGGTACGGGTCGATTGAAAATCTCAAATTGGTGCGCTCGCTCTCGTGGCAGTTCTTGACCCGACTGAAAGCGAACCGGCAAATCAACGTCAACCGGAGCGGTTTGCAAGCTGTATCGAGTGCCGGACTGTGCGGCGGCGGGACAAATGTTTGGCTCAAAGGTTTCGGCGAAATCAAGGTGTTCCGGGTTCGCGTCACAAACGACGCATCGGAATACTGGGCAACAAGTTTGCCGTTGATGATCGAAACTGAGCGGGAGACCCAAGCAAGAAGTGCGTGGCGTATCGAGATGTATCATCGCGCCCTTAAACAACAGTGCCTTATTGAACGAGCGCAGTGCCGCCGCCTGCGCTCAGTGAGCAATCACATCGGACTTTGTATCAGAGCGTTTGTGCGAATTGAAAGTCATTGTTACCGAGAAAAATTGAGTTGGATACAAGCAAAAACCAGTATTATTCGCGATGCCGTTAGAACCTATTTATCGAATCCTCGTTATTTGCTCCTTCCAACTGCGTAAGTCCTATCAAGATTATTAGGGCTGTATAAGGAATTCTGATTTTTCACCTGATTTTATATTGTGCGTATTTGCTGAGAGTTTTATTTCTTTCAGAGCAAAGTTTTCATCGAGTCTAGTAACTTTTATTAAATTAAGATTACGGCATTCACCTTCTGGCGTATTATCAGTATTAATTGTCGGATAACAACTGATTGTCAGAACATCGGGAAATTTTCCACGAGATGTTTTTGGCAGCAGCAGGGCAATTCGCAAAAATCCGGGACGATTGACACGCAGTAATTTGTTTCCGCCATCAGAAGAAATTGTTTGACCGCCGGACGTTTTTGCTTCAACGGCAATTGCGGCATTGTAGGGGTCGTTATGTATTTCTGCGTATAGATAATCACGCGGGTCGGCGATAGTGTTAGCGTCTAATTTATCAGGATTAACGCGATTTTCCCGAAACGCTTCCTGCGCCATAATTTTGTATATCCAAGGATTTTCGTCCATTACCGTTTCTCGTGATTTAGTTGATAAATCAACGCGAATTGGTAAAATCGCCGTTCTCAACGGAGAACAGCCGACATCGTTGAAATTGTTATTGATGGTTACATTGTAGATTAGTGGGTGGGCGCCAAAAATCCTTTTCCCGGCAAAGATTTTCGTTACGTGATTTGCTCCTTGAATAATTTGATTAGTCGCCGAATCGTTTTTTACTTCGATTTCATAAACCCATTCGATATCCGTTGCCCGCCCCCATCGAGCCATTAACGCAGCGGTTTGCGTGCCGCCGTCTTCGTTAGTAAAAATCGTCGTATAACGAATTTTATAAGCACCTGCGCCTGATGAAAGAATTTCGTAATAGGTTAAGACAGGGATATCCGAAAATTTGTCGATTGTGTCAGGACGAGCGTAGATAAACGGCGAATAAGCGGCGGCTAGTGCGTCGGCGTCAGATTTGCTTTCCGACTGTTTTATGTCGAGTGCCGAGATCTTCGCTTTCCGAGCATTTTTTGCTGAACGTGCTTCGTTGAGAACGATCCTCAAACGGTGTTTGCCTGAAGCGAATTTGCCGAGAACTACTTTGTAAACGAATTTTTCCGCACCGCTGAAAAGCATTACATCCTGATTGTACTGCTCATCGACAAAAATCGTCAGAATAACGCTTTCTGCGGTTTTCGATGCCCAGGAAGTATTTTCAGCGGCGGCTTCGATTTGTAAGATTGTTTCCGCGTTTGCCGCGCGGCGGTCGATTTTAAAATCTCGTGCAGCAAGAACGGCGCCGGTTTTTTTAATCGAAGGCTCTTCGCATTGCGCGAAATTAACAATCGCTGCCGATAGTAAAAGCAGCAAGCAAATAAAAACTTTTTCCATTATTATTCTAAGCTTTGAACGGCTGGCTGTAATGCGTCGCCCAATCAACGAGGTTGAGATTTAAGATGCGATGCGTCGCGCGTTTCGTGTCAACTTCGACGATCATATACGCGTCTTCGTCATAGCGCGTCGATCCCATCACGTAATGCTGAGCGCCGAATGTGCGGGCGAAATCAAACCAGCGGTGCCAGTGACCGGAAACGATTAATTGAATTGTGTCTTTGTATTTTTTGAGCAGCGGCAGCATTCCGTAATCGGCGATTTCGACCGCGCGCACGCTGTAGAGCGGGTAATGAATGAAGACGAAGGTCGGTTTACCTTTTTTCAGCTCGCTTTCAAACCAGTTGAGCTGTGTTTCGCCCAAAGAACCGGCGCTTTTATTGTAATCTTTGCCGTTCGGATTCCAAGTTTCACCGATAAAATTGTTCAAATGAATGAAATTATAATTGCGATGCGCGATTGAATAATAAGGCTCGACGCCGAGTTTATCTTTGAATAAACGATGCGACATCTCGCGCGAAACTTTCGGAACCATATAATCGTGGTTGCCGAATCCGACGTGAACCGGCATCTTGAAGCCGTCGGTCAAAGTTTTGGCGTTGTCGATTCTAGTTTTATTTTTAAAGTAAAAATCGTAATCTTCCGATGGATAATCGTGAAAATAATCGCCGACGAGAAAAACTTTCTCAACAGGCGGATTCAAGTTATTGATGACGTTGCGCGCCGCCTCGAGTCGCTTCGCTGTTTGAAAAATCGTCTCCGTGTCGAGCGCGTTGCCTTCAGGTCCTTTATAAAAATCGTCAATAATGTGCGTATCGGCGATGACGGCGAAACGAAAGACATTTTTGTTCGCTGCGTTTTCGGCGAGCACCGGATCGTTTAATACAATTTCGCCGGAGGTATTTCCGGCAAAAAGTGGAATGTTGAGCGCGGCAACGGCGCTCAGACCGCCGCCGATGCGCTGTAAAAATTTGCGGCGCGGCAGCGAAATTTTGCCGGTTTCGTGTTGGTTGTTTTTCATATCAATCACAAATTAAATTCGAGAGACGATTTTCGCTAATCGTCCGCGGTTGTTATTTTGTCGTTTCGTAGAAACGCGCAAAATCGTGTCTCGAATTTTTACAAAAATTAAAAATAAAGTTTGATGGCGAATTGCAGTTCACGCGCCGGAAACGCGCTCGTGATCGTGCCGAAAGCCGCGCTTGAAGCATTGCCGTTTGGTGCGCCGAAATTGGTGCGGTTAAAAACGTTGAAAGCCTCGGCTCTTAGTTCCAAACGGGTATTTTCATTCCAAAGCGGGAACTGTTTGTGCAATCCGATGTCCGCCTGCCAGAAACCGGGACCGCGAACGGCATTGCGTGGCGCATTGCCGAACGGTTGACTCGGATCGGTCGGAATTGAGACGGCGGCGCGGTTGAAATAAGCATTTGGCGTCGGATTATCGTTGACTACTTCGCCAATGATATTCGGACGATAGCTGATGTCGCCGCTCACGGAAAACTGCGAAGTTGGCGAATAGGTTAAATTAACCGGACGACCGCTCGTGATGCGGTTGATGGCGGTCAGGCGATAACCGCCGAATAAAGCGTCGAGGAAACGATTCATACTGCCGCCGAAACGGCGACCGCGACCGAACGGCAATTCGTAAACTACACTCGTCGTATTATTGACCGGGACGTCATAACTGGAAACTCCCCATTCGGCGTCGAAATTGTTGTAATTGGCGCGGGAGTTATCACCGTTGGCAACTTCCAGATGTCCGGGCGCGTTATCGTATGCCCGCGAAAGAGTCAGTGAATTGAGAAAATACAAGCCGCCGGAAAAACGGCGCTCGACCTTCAATTGAAAAGAATCGTATTTGGCTTTGCCCATTGCAATCGAGCCTTGGATAAACGAGAAATTAGAAATCGGACGACGCTGCTGCAGCGCCGTGTTTTCCCCGGTTGCGTTCGAACGCGCCTGATTGATGTCGGCTAAGATAATCAGATTCGATGAGCGGTTGCCGACGTAGCCGAAATCAACCAGCAGATTTTTGAAAATTTCGTACTGCATAGTCAGATGATAGCTCTGCACATATGCCGTCGGATTGTCGCGCGGCGTGTAATTGACGCGCGATCGGAGCGCGTTAAACTGCGTTGGAGCAAGCAGTCCGGTCGGATAACCTAACTGAGTCGGGCGAAAACAACCGGTGAAATTGTTTCCCGTGCAAAGCGGCTGCGAAGCGAGTTGGTCAATCGACACGTTGAAAACCTGCGGCGGGTTGAGCGACAAAATATTTTCGCCGCCGAGGCGATTGAAATGAATGTAGCTAATGCCGTACCCGCCGCGCAGAACAGTTTTTTCAGCGGCTTTCCATGCAAAACCGAGCCGCGGCGCGAAATTGTTTTTGTCCGGGTTAACCGTCGCGCGGTCGGCAAGCGAACCGTCTTTTGCCAGTATTACGGTGTTCGTCGCCGGATCGAAATTCGAAAGCCGGTTTTCCGCTTCATACTGCGGCGTGGCGAATTCGTACCGCATCCCGAAATTTAAGGTCAGATTGGGATTAACCTGAAAATCGTCCTGCACGTAACCGAAATGCATTCGCTGACGGTAATCGGCGACGAACGTATCGGTCAGCTGGTAGGAACTGCGCGCGCCGAACAGGAAATCAGCGATGTTGTAAGCGTTGTTGTTGGTCGTGATGCCAGCCGGGCGACTAAATGAACCGCCGTATGTATCCTGTCCGTATTTCGGGTGCGAATCGGAAATCTCCGTATTGATGCGCTGATACTCGTAGCCGACTTTGAAGCTGTGCCGTCCGGCAATGAAAGTGTAATTGACGCGCGGATTAATGACGGTCGGATTTTGAAACTGCGGATTGCTTGATTGGCGACCGAGAGCCGTATAACCGTTGATGGATTGAGAATTCAAGCCCCCTGCTATGCCTTCATCTTCCGGCAAACCGGTGATGCCGTAATTGCTCAGCATCGTGCCGATGCCGAGATTATACGGTCTTTTTCCGGCTTTCGTGCGCGAAACGCCCAGCCTGAATTCGATTAAAGATGTCGATGTTAAAGTGTAAGTGACGCCGCCCGCGATTTGCTCATTGATGACGAAAACGTTCGCGTTGCTGTTTCCTCCGCTCGCGCCTTCAATCGTCGGCGCTTCAAAATTATTCAGTTTGCGCGAGCTGCCGCGCACAAAGGCGGTAGTTCTGTCGTTGACGGTGTAATCAATTTTCACATCGCCTTTATCATTGAAAAATTCGCTGCGCGGCAGTATGGAGTAATTGTTGGCGCTTCCCAGAAGATTCGGCAGCGGCAAATCGGTGAAAACTTGCCGGGCGAACGAAGTGATTTCGCTTTGCGGAATGATTCCGTTAGCATAAATCGTTCCCGATAGCGGATTACGAATAGAGAGTGGTGTTCCGTTGGCGTTTGTAAAAACTCCCTGTCGCTGTTCGAGCGTCGGAAGTGTAGCAAAAGCGACTTGTTTGGCGATTCGGCGATAACCTTCGTAATCGACAAAGAAAAACAGACGGTTTTTAATAATCGGTCCGCCGAACGTGCCGCCGAATTGGTTTTGAATCAGTACCGGTTTTTCATTATTGACGGGTTTAAAGAATCCGGTCGCGTTGAATGTGGTGTTGCGGACATAATTCCACGCCGAACCGCGAAAACTGTTTGTGCCCGAACGAATCGAGGCGTTGATGACCGCGCCACCCGCGCGCCCGAATTCCGCCGAGAAATTGTTAGTCTGCACTTTGAATTCCTCAATCGCGTCCGGCGAAGCCTGCACGACTTGATTGGAAAATCCCTGATTACTCGTGCCGTATGAATTATTGTCGACGCCGTCAATAATAAAATTATTGACCGAACTGCGCAGACCGTTGACATTAAACGAAGCATCTCGCGCCCCGGATTGTCCGGGAACATTTATCTGAGATTGATTGACGCCCGTACTTAAAAGCGCGAGATCGGCATACGCGCGTCCGTTGAGCGGCAGATTGACTATCTGCTCGCGCCCGATGACTTGCCCGCGTTCACTCGTGTCGGTTTCGAGGAGTTCGGGAGTGTCGGTGACCGTGACAGCCGCCGACACAGCGCCAGCGGTCAGGTTCACGTCAACGCGCTGGCGGGCGTTGACTTCCGCCTGGACGTTTTCGACGATTACTTTGGAAAATCCTTCGGCTTCGGCTTCAATCTGATAAGTGCCGATTTTAACGTTTAAAAATTGATAATTGCCTTCCGCATCGGTGGAAGCGGTGACGACGTTTCCGGTTTCAGTATTCTTCAAAGTGACAGTCACGCTCGCGACGACGGCGCCTGCCGAATCTCGCGTTGTTCCTAATACCGTTGCGCTGTCGAATTGCGCCGAAACGACGGAACAAAAAAAGGCGGAGCTGAAGATTATTGTCCCGCAAATAAATTTGATAGATTTTTTTATAGTTTGATACGGTTTCATTTCGCTAAATTCCTCAAAGATACAGTATTCTCCCGTTTCAAAAGACCTGATTAATCTTTTTCCCGGGCAGTTTTGATTTTCGTAATTTCAATGTTTGGAATGAAAAATAGAGAATATCCATCGACAATTACCAAGATGTGACGCGGATTTAACCGGACGGTTAATTTTCAATGAAATTTTTGTAAATTGTGCGGTGAGGTACTTTAATGATGAATAATCAAGCGAGCTTGAATGTCAGTCATGACGGTAAAATTTTTTCGTAACATTACCGCAATATTATTTCGATAACCTTGTATTTTATGAGTAAATTTTATACGGCGAAGTCGAACATCTTTTTCCGCAAATGTTTTATTGCTGCAGCTTTAGTGATGATGGCTTCACAGCCTTTTGCTCAAACTTCAGCACCGAATTATCCAGTCCGGCGGCAGGAGTCAAGCGAATCATGGCTCAGCGACGGAAGAGCGGCAATTAAGAGGGCGAAAGATCTAAAACCTATCAAACGAAAAGCTAAAAACGTCATTCTTTTTGTCGGGGATGGAATGGGGGTTTCTACTTTGTCAGCGGCTCGAATTTTGGAAGGTCAAATGAGAGGTGAGAGCTGTGAAGAAAACCGGTTGTCATTTGAAAATTTTTCGTATTCGGCATTGTCGAAAACCTACAGCGCCAATCAGCAAACTGCGGATTCTGCTCCAACAATGACGGCGATGATCGCCGGAGTTAAAACTAACGAAGGCGTTTTGTCAGTTAACCAATCGGTCTCGCGCAGTGATTATCGAACGGTTAAGGGAAACGAAACCGAAACGCTGATCGAAACGGCTGAAAAAGCGGGAAAATCCACTGGCATCGTCTCTACCGCGCGGCTGACGCATGCTACGCCCGCAGCGTGTTATGCGCACTCGCCCGATCGCGATTGGGAAAGCGACAAGGATATTTTCGACCGCTCGAAGGATGCGGCGAACGCTAAATTTCCTGACATCGCCCGACAATTAATCGAATTTAATTATGGAGACGGATTGGAAGTCGCTTTGGGTTGGGGACGAACGAAGTTTTTACCAAAACAGATGCTGGATCCGGAATATTTGGATAAAACCGGCGAAAGAGCCGACGGCAGAAATTTGCCAAACGAATGGACAGCGAAATATAAAAATTCGGCATACGTTTGGAATAAACAAGAGTTCGATCGAATTGATACGAAAAAAACGAAACATTTGTTAGGTCTATTCGAGCACTCGCATATGCAGTATGAATATGATCGTTCGAAAGACAAAGGCGGCGAGCCCTCGCTTTCCGAGATGACCACTAAAGCGATTGAGATTCTCGGGAACAATAAAAAAGGCTATTTTTTAATGGTAGAAGCTGGAAGAATCGATCATGCTCACCACGACGGAAACGCGTTTCGCGCTTTGACTGACACGGTTGAACTGTCGAACGCCGTCCGCGCCGCTCTGACAAAAATAAACCTTAACGAAACTTTAGTCATCGTCACCGCTGACCACAGTCACACTTTCACTATCTCTGGCTATCCGGCGCGCGGCAATAATATTATGGGCTTGGTTCGTGAAGTAGACGATCAAGGAATTATCGAGGAAAAACCGCAGGGCGATAAAAATAATCTACCTTACTCGACGCTCGGCTACGCTAACGGTTCGGGCGCGCGAAACGAGCCGCGCAAGCGCCTAACACAGGAAGAAGTGCTCGACCCGAACTATTTGCAGGAAGCGACAGTCCCGCTCTCAAGCGAAACACACGGTGGCGAAGACGTCGCGATTTACGCTGACGATGCAGGCGCGTATCTGGTGCGCGGTTCGATGGAGCAAAACTGGATTTATCAAGTAATGAAAGAAGCAATGAGATTAAATTAAGGTTGATTAAACTTTTAGTTTGAAAAGAAAAGGTTTCTAAATTTACTTGTTTCATTGTCAACGGCGTCTATTAAAACCGGTTACTAACATAATCAAGCAGGAAATATATCTATCAATACTATGAGAAAACTACTTTTTATTTATTTATTGTTCGCTGTCAATGTATTCGGTCAAACTTCTTCACCCTTCAGTATTGAAGGTCATCGCGGCGCGCGCGGACTGCTGCCGGAAAATACGATTCCTTCATTTATCAAGGCGCTTGAACACGGTGCGGACACTCTCGAACTGGACGTGGTGCGATAAACACGTGTTTATCGCAAAGAACTTCTCGGGCTTTTATCTTCGAACTTAGTTTTTTTTTTAAGTCTGAATCATTTCTCGCATTCTTTCGGCAAAACGGGTTGTTTGCCATTCGCTCCATAGTTTCAAGGCGGAGCGATACTCTTTTGTTCGTTTCTTGACGAATTCCGACAATAGCCAGGTTGCCGCTTGGTAATCACCCGCGTTCTTTTCATCATTTCCGGAAATGTTTTGCAAACTTCTGCCGATGCCCTCAATCCAGATATCGCAATCGTGAACTTCGCCGAGGAAAGACTGCATCTTGGAGATTTCTTCGCCAAACGGGGCTATTTTCTCTCCCCAGCAAGCTGTAAAAAGTTCGATTGCATAACGGAGACGCTTGGCGGCAATGCGCATCTCGTGTATCTCTTCAATATTGAAAGGAGCGTAAAGGCTCGTTCCCAAATCATATAAATCCTGCCAACTCGTGGTCACAACGTCGCGCCCCGCTTCATTAAAGCTCACAATCTTACCGGATTTCTTTCGTTTAGTGGCTTTATCTATTGCCTTCTGAAACCTTTCCTGCAAGTCGTTGAGCTGGCTGACGGCGATGACTTCGGTTAGATCGAGCCGGGCTTTATCCCGAAGTTTGCCGCGCTCATCGAGTAATCTTCCAATGCCCTCCTTTACCTGTTCGGTTTTCGCTTCAGTCTGCAATGCTTCAAGAGCGGCAATCGCGACGTCGTGATCACGGACGGCACCGAGCGCGTCGGCAATTTGTTTTAATTCTTTTCTCGCGCGCTGCAGCGGGCGTTTTCTCATCAGCGGCATAAAGTCACGCAATGAACTTCGCAGCCGCCTGGTCGCCACGCGCATACTGTGAACGCCTTCGATGTCTGAGAAATCGAGTGCCGCGCCGCGCAAACCGATAACTTCATCAAAACGCACGCGCAAAACTTCCGCCGCCCATTCAAGAGCATCAGCAGCGCAATCAATTCCGGTTATTTCTTTTGCTTTTGCCATAATTACACATTAAATCAATGATATTTTCCACAAATTCTCGGCTTTTGTCAGTATTATAGAAAACACAGGTTTCCATTAACAAACTAATTTTTTCTGGCTGAAATTTGCTTATCTCAGTCAACCACCGAAAAACATCTTTGGAAAAGCACCGAATTAGAAATCGTTATTTTCTACTTCAAACCCATTGATCGCCAAATTTTTGTTCTTATACATTCCGTCAGCGGTGACGTCCCTTTCAATTACATCCGCAACGGTGGGCGGCGCTTGAGGCTCAACCGATTCATCCGGCAGTTCTACTTCGGCTAAAAACAGTCCTTTCGTCAGTGGACTATGAAATTCATCGATTTCCCAAATTAATCCGTCCTCCCCTGTCATTTCATATCTTGTTTTTTCAATTCTCGCATTTTCCGTTAATGACCAGAGAATTTCGAACACTTCCTTTGAAATTTCATATTCTTCTTCTTCCCGAACAAAGCCATCGCCGCCTTTTCTAGTTAGAAAAAACCTTTCGCCTTTTGATCTTACTCGCACCTCGGGGTCGCCAACTTTCAAATAACCTTGTAAAATTTTGCTTCCATCTGTCATGCCGACAGGAAGATAACGCAGCAAAAACTTTTTTTCAATCTCTTTACTCATAAAGTTTGCACAATCAAAATCGCACTTTTAGCGTCTAAAACCTCTTTTGGGTTTATATCAAAATTATTCGTTTTCAGTATCCTAAAATCAAGAAATTTACCAAATTAAACGGATAACCGAATTCTATGGCAATTTGTCATCGTTGCGAAAGAAAACTTTCATGAATGGACGTGCTTTGAGAAAAGAAAATAGTGTCACAAACGACTTTTTTTGGATACTTTGGTTTCTGAATTATCTAAAATTGCTGATTAGCACAACATCATTTGTCTCTATACCACGTGATAAGATCAGCTGTTTGTAGTCCTTTGACCACGCGAAACGAAATATCCGTTCAGCTTTAAAGTTCGTTAACTGTTTCGGCGACTCTCCTTTGAGCGACTGGAGCCAGATGTTGCCGACACCGCCTATCGTATCTATATAGGCGAGCGATTGACCGTCAGAGGTCCAATGAACCTCAGCCCAAGTTTTCACCGTGGGCGAAACGCTGAAAGTTTTAATTGGTTCGCCTCCTTCTATTGGTAGAACTACCAGTTCGACAATTCCCGTTTTTTCATTTCCACGCCAACACGCTATCAGATTGCCATCAGGCGAAACGGTTCCCCATGTTGAGTTGTAATCGGTTAACTGTATTGGCGAACTTTTCTCTTCTGTCTGGATTTTCCATAAAGTTTGATTTCTTGTATCACTTGAAGTGTAAACCACCGTTTTCCCATCCGGTGTGTAATGAGGGAGATAATCAGAAGTGCTGCCGTATGTTAATTGTTTGACATTTTCACCGTTGATGTCCATCTGCCATATTTTGGTATTGCCCGAACGTTCAGAGGCAAAGACGATATGACGACCGTCCGGTGAAACTGAAGGATCAAAATCCGAGTATTCGCCAAAAGTCAGTTGTCTCTGGTCGCTTCCGTCAGAATTCATACTCCAAATATCCTGACTGCCGCCAGCCGTTGAAACGTAAACTATTTTTCCGTCAAGAGTCCACGAGAATCCCCAATAATCATTTCGTGTTCCGGGGCTGGAAGTAATCTGTTTGGCTTGCCCTGTCTTTGCTTCCGGCAAAACCCACACAAATGGTCGTATATCCGATTGAACTGCCACAAGGTTTTTGGAGTCCGATGTCAAACTGATGGCGCCGTAGTTGCTTAAATCATTCGTGATTTGTCTAGATTTTCCGTCCTTTAGTGAAACCATCCAAACTTGATATGGTCCGAATGAATAATCCGAGACGGTTACCAAGATGCCGCTTTTATCAGGCAGAAACGCAATTCTACCGATAAATTTCCATCGTTCGGATGTAACTGCTCGGACGGATTGGTCTTCGAGTCGCACCTCAATCAAATTTACCTGACGTCCGTCTTCGGTAATATTTCCATCAACACAGATAATGGACTTTCCGTCAGGCGACCAGATAGGGCTGTGCAGAAAGCCGGGCTGTTGGCGTGTGATTAATTTTTGTTCTTTACTGCGGTCCGAGGTATTTGCCACTGTAAGTGAAACTTCTCCGTCAGCCGTTTGGCGAATAAAGGAAAATTGCGTGCCGTCGGGCGAAATCGCCGTACTCGGGAAATCTTGAATTAGTTTTCTTGGAGTGCCTCCCAAAATGGGGATTTGGTAAGCTGCCTGATCATTATCAAGTCCGATTTTGAAGTAGTTGATGTAATTTCCATCCGGCGAGAAAACAACATCCTGATAATCTGCGTTAGAAGGCGAAATAAGCAGCGTATCAGTGTTGGTCATGAGTTGTCTTAACCATAAACTTCGCTGCCGAGCCTCATCTACGACATAAACAACATATTTTCCATCAGGCGAAATAGCCGCGTTAATTGCATTGCGGGCGGTAGTTAGTCGAATGACCTTCATTGACCGGGAACTTGTATTTAGATCTGACGACTGATTGATAAGTTTATATGTCGCGAAGGCTGCCGCTGCTAACGCAATAATTAAGGCGACCAAAGCCGCTTGTTTTGGAAAAAGACTTCCTTTGACGGTAGAGGACTTGGGTTGTAATGCAAACTGCGGAATCGGATTTACGCCATTTTCTATGAAGTCTTGATTGGCACTTTTTGCATTTATTGCTAATTTATCAAAATTCGTTTGATCGGATCCAGTAATGGAATGTTCTTCCTTATCGGAAGCCGTAAGAAATTTTGTTTGTTTGATGTTTTCCTCATTGCTATTTTCTTTTTCCAGAGTTCTCACGTCTGCTACAAATCGGTACCCGCGTTTTGGAACAGTCTCAATATACTGACGCTTCCTCGAGTCTTCGCCCAACGCTTTTCTCAGAATGGAAATATTAAATGAAAGATTTCCCTCCTCAACAAAACTGTCTCGCCAAAGCGCCTTCATCAAGTCTTCCTTTTCGAGCAGTCGCCCTTTGTTTTCAACTAGGACCAAGAGCATATCGAAAGCCTTCGGTGTAAGTGGTACGGGCACTCCCTCACGCAGTAAAAGTCTTTCGCCAGGATTCAAAGTGAAAGCGCCGAATTCATGTAAGTGGTTTGCTTTGTTACTCATACACTCTCTAAGAAATCTCTAAGAAAATCCCAAGAATATTTAACGACTAAAAACGAATCTCTAAGGACATCCGCAACGCCTACGAGATAAGTTCCATTTAGTGATGAGACGCTGCGTCTCAAGGGAGATGCTAAATTTCCGACATTACGAAAATCGTGAGTGTCCGAACGGCGGCGCGGTAAATCATCACTGAAATACGTTTTTTAATTATAAGGAGTTCTCTATGAAACGAATTAATATTTTCCCGCTCGCTTATCGCTGTGTCGCTTTTCTTTTATTTTCCGTAATCATGCCTGCCGTAATGGCTCAACAAATTGAGACCTCTAGTTCGCACGAAGCCGTTAGATTTTACGAAAAAGGAGTTTATTATCATAGCCGAGGCAGTTATAACGAAGCCATTTCGGCTTATCGTCAAGCAATCAGCGAGAAAGCTGATTTCGCTGAGGCGTACAATAATTTGGGCAACGCATACGCCGAACTCGACCGCTATACTGAGGCGGTTGATTCACTTGAGCAAGCTATTCGTCTTAAACCAGAGTATGCCGAAGCTTATAATAATATTGGTGTCGTGTATACGGATTTGAACCGTCATCAGGAAGCTGTCAATGTTTTTAGACAGGCAATAAATCTCCGACCGGATTATGCTCTAGCTCATAATAATATGGGAAAAGCTTATATCAACCTAAATCGTTACAAAGAAGCAGCTGAATCCTTCTTAAACGCTGTAACAATTAGCCCCAGAGATAGCGGAATGCAGCATAATTTAGGTTTTGCGTATCTCAAACTAGGACGATATGAAGAATCAGTGAAAGCTTTCAAGACCGCTATCGGTTTTAAGGTGGATTATTTTGCTGCTTATAATGATTTAGGTGTCGCGCATTCTAAATTAGGGCTTTATCGGGAAGCAGCCGAATATCTTGAGCAGGCGATTTCGATAAATTCAAATTGCGACCAAGCGCGCTTAAATCTTGGATTAATACAACTATCTCTTAATAAGCCCGGAGCGGCACAAGAACAATACATGAAGCTCGAGAGTTTGAATTCCAGTTTGGCGGATATCCTTCTTAAAGCAATCTTAAAAACAAAGCGGGAGAAATAGCAAGACAATTACTCTCAAAGGAGGACAAAGGCTTTGATGTTCTGGCTAACATTAAGGTCTTTTCTCCAGTTTTCACGGCGATGAAAACAACATATTTGTAATATATTCTCACTTACAGAAATTTGGAAATACTAACTGTTTTATAAAAGTTTTAATCAAAACTCTTTCGCAACGTTTTTTCTTTAATTCATTGATTGGCTCATTCTTTAGCTTAAACTGTGATCCAAACTGCTCGCCTTTTTTTAAGCGACAAACGGAACCGATGCGCACACAACCGATAAGGGGCACAAGGCTTCAGATGTACTTATAAGTCTAAGACGTTTTGAGAATAATAAAATGAGACATTATTTGAGACATAGTTTTGATAGCGTCTCGCAAAGTATCCTCTGTAAGACGCTATAATTTTATATAGAGAATAAAAAGAAATTTTTAAACAGGTTATTTATTCAATAGCATGTCCTGAAAGGGTCCTTTTTAGACACTGTTTTAACAATCTTTATTAAGTGTTTGTTGCGATGAGTAAAGTATTTGTTTATCCGCCGACGTGAACACTTGGTCTAAGTTCAGGATCTGGCTCGGCTTGACGTAAGATTTCGCGAGTTACAGGCGCAGTATCTCCTTCTCCGAATAAAATATATCGCACTAAATATGAAGCCGGGTTGCCTTCGCTCCATCCGAAATATACGTGCGGGATTTTCCCGGTCTTATCTCTTAAATGCATCAGAAGTGCGGCAATGGCATTCGGAACCGCGGGTGCCTGTGTTCTCAGAATTCTGTAACCTTTAACCTCAACTCCGCGAATTTTTAATTTGCCTTTGAATTCCGAAGCGTCTCCCAATTCAATTTCATAAAACATAATCGGATCCCCTGAAGGTATATGGTTATCAACTCGTTTTTCGCGTTCTTTAAAGCGGTACTCTTCGACCTCACCGGTTTCCCGGCGATTTGTGACGATACGAATTTCTCCCTCTGACATGTCCTTAATAAATTCTTTGGCTTGCGCATCAAATTCAATTTTTTCGACTCTTAATTCAGTCGAGCGTAGCGTGCGGGAAATAAATGAAGCTAGAACAATTGCGAAAATGAAAAAAGAAGCGATCTTTATCCCGTCCGGACGTTCAATGACGTTGGTAATCGTCGTGTAAGTGAAGACGAGGGCGATTATTAAATATAACCATTTTACTCCCTGTTTTTTCGCCCAGGCTGAGATTGTCACAGCAATTGCCGCCGAAGTCATTAAGACCAAAACGCCGGTCGCATAAGCTCCGCCCTGCGCTTCGACATCAGCTTTGAAAATAATTGTCACGACAAAACAAATAGCCGAAAAAACGAGTACTAATGGACGTGTCGCGCGTGCCCAGTTCGGCGCCATTCCGTAACGAGGCAAATAACGCGGAACAATGTTCAAAAGTCCCGCCATTGCCGAAGCTCCAGCGAACCACAAAATCAAAATCGTACTGATGTCGTAAGCCGTGCCGAAATAATCGCCTAGATATTCGTGTGCGATAAAAGCCAGTGCGCGCCCTCTCGCCTTGCCGCCTTCGGCATATTCAGCTGCCGGAATGAGAATACTTGTAATCAAGCTGCTGCAAATGAGAAAAAAGCTCATTATTAGCGCCGCTGACATTAAAAGTTTTCGGGTGCTTGCTATCCGGTTCGGATTCTTTACCAAGGGCATCACGGCTACCCCGGTTTCAAATCCGGATAGTCCAAGCGCAAGCTTTGGAAACACAAGCAGAGAAAGCCCGACGATCATCAGCAAACTTCTGCTTTCAATTGTTCCGCTTTCGCTTGTCACCGTAAAAAGAGCATTTTTCCAATTGGATATAAGCTCGGAACGCATCGCTATTTCATAGAATCCGGTGGCGATTACAACAAGGTTTAGAAACAAATAAGCCGTTACCAGAAAAACGGCAATTCCGATTGCTTCCTTAAATCCTTTTAAAAAGACCAGTCCTAAAACAAGGATTAGACACAAAGTTACCCAGATCGGATGATCGAGAAAATGAAGATGTGTTTCGACAAAGGGGTTATGAATAATGTGCTCTGAAGCATCAGCGGCAGAAAGCGTAATGGTAATAACAAAATCAGTAGCGACGAAACCAAGTAGGGCAAGGACAAAAAGTTTACTTTTCCATCGCGATAAAAGGGATTCAAGCATCGAGATCGAGCCCTGCCCATGCGGGCTTTCCATTGCCACCCGATTGTAGATCGGAAGAGCTCCGAAAAGCGTTAACAGAACAAGTACAAAGGTGGCAATAGGCGATAGAGCGCCGGCAGCAAGAAAAGCTATCCCGGGCTGATAGCCGAGCGTTGAAAAGTAATCAACCCCGGTCAGACACATGACCTGCCACCAGGAATGTTGAGGATGATGCCCCTTTGCTTTGTGAGGTCCTTCCATTTCCTGAACGCCTTTCATTAACCAACTTTTTAAACTTTTCCCCTCAGGGCTTATTACCGTTTCCATAATCTATTTGCCAAAATAAAAAGCCCCTCCAACACAAAGGTTGTGAGCGACTATTTTGATTTTTAAAATTTATTTTCCTAACACTTTTCCATTACGCCTGCGAGGTTAGCTGCCGGGCTCGAACAACGGAAATGTTCTACATTAAAAAATGATTCGCCCCAAGTATTGGTTCCCCGCGCCTTTTTTTCGATAAAGGCTTCGGCGATAAATTTTCAATAAGAATTAGTGTAGAAGAAAAAATATAAAGATTTTGTAAGACTTGTATAAAAAATCTATAAAGATTTAATAGGTAGGCATGAAACGGTAACCGATCCAGGGCTCGGTCAAAACATACTTTGGGTGTGAAAAATCTTTTTCAATTTTCTTTCTGAGAGAGCCTATAAGAACACGCAGGGCTTCTGGTGATTCGGTGTAATAATTCCCCCAAACATTTTGCAGCAAAACCGTATGAGTTAAAACCTTATCGGGATTTCTCACCAAAAATGCGAGTAATTCAAATTCCTTCGGCGTCAAATGCACTTCGCTCTTGTTAATCAAAACCTTATGGGCAGAAAAATCTATATAGAAGTCCCCGGCTGCGATCACATCCGCTTCTTTTTCAGGCAAACGCCTCACTCCTGCTCGAATCCGGGCAAGCAGTTCGTTGGTACCGAAAGGTTTTGTCACGTAATCGTCTGCTCCTGCATCCAGAGCCTCGACAATCGTTTTTTCCTCGTCTCTAACGGACAAAACAATAATCGGCACTTTTGAGATTTCGCGTAATTTTCGGCATAGCTCAAGTCCATCCATATTCGGCATCTGCAAATCAGTAACGATTAAATCCGGCTTCCAGTCCTTAAAAATTTCAAATGCTGAATTACCATCAGCCGCCGTATGAATTTCGTAATGATGAGCTGCCAAAATGCGTTTTATCACGCGTATAATTTGCGCTTCATCATCTACTACTAGGATTTTTTTTGTTTCACTCATCCATTCCTAACGGTAAATCGAAAACAAATCTGCTTCCAATCTTACCGTCCTCGACCCAAACTTTGCCCTCATGAGCTTCTACGATTCCGCGAACAATTGCCAGTCCCATTCCGAACCCTTTTCCTGTTTTGTCGGCTCGATAAAATTTTTGGAAGATTTTCTCTCTATCTTTTTCAGCAATAGCCTTACCTTCGTCTTCGACTGAAAATTGAATTTTGCTGTTAATTCTTCTTACGCCAACTTTGATTTTAGAACTTTCAGGCGAATATTTAGCTGCATTATCCAATAAATTATAAACGGCTTCGGCAATAGCTTTGGAATCAAGCGAAAGCAAGGGCAAATCGTTTTCAATTTCAGTTTTGACCTTATGTTTTCCGAGTTGGCGCTCGGCTCTTTGCAAAGCATTTGAAATTATTTCTTCAGCGACTGTTTGTATTTTTCTTAATTGAAATTCACCCGCCTCGAGGCGTGCCAGCTCGACCATTGACTGAACAAAATCATTCAACCGGTCGGTTTCTTCGTTAATAACCTCAAGCAGCTCGCTGCGACCCTCGCGTTCAAGCGTCAAATCAATTGAATCTTGTTCGAGTTCTTCAATAAGCATGGTAACCGAAGCTTTTATTGAAGTAAGGGGAGTTCGAAGATCATGGGTAATTGCATCAAGCAATGCGCTTTTAAGTTTTTCGCTTCTTTTCAAAGCTTCTGCATGACTCACTCTTTCAAATGCATTCTGTAATTCCTGATATAGCCTTTCAGATTCCTCAGCGCGCCGCTTGGCGCGGGATGAAAGTTGCCCCGCTGTCAAAGCTGTAACGAGAAACGCACCGAACGCGATCCAGTTCTCCGGATCTTTGACTGACAATGTACCGAATGGAGGAAGAAAGAAATAATTGAAAGTTAATGCTCCGAATATAGAGGCGACAAATGCCGGACGGCTTCCCCAAAATGTGGCAATAAACAACACCACCATCAGCAGCGTGAGGGAAACGGTTGTCACAGAAATTCGGTGATGAATTGGTTCCAGTGCCGCAGTTACTATGGCAACTCCTAAGAACGCCAGAAGGTAACCGGCAGCTGGTTTTTGAAACATTCTACTAACAGACTCAAGCACGCTTTTATGACTCAACTAAGACACCTCAAAAATACTGGTAAATGACGATTTGTCCTAGCTCGAAATCATTGTTAGAAATCCAATTGCCAAAGCTACTATGCCAGCGAGCACGCACAAAACTCGGTCGAAGAAAATTATTTTATATTCGTCTTCCTGTCTGTACGGACGATAAAACTCAATTGATCCTTTTACCATGGACTTATTATGGATCAAGAGTGCTGCACCACAGATGAAGAAGAAAAATCCGACGATAAATTCACCCATTTTATCAACTCAAAAACCTTTATCAAAAAACACCAAAACCATCTTAAAAGTCATATCCCAACCGAAATACCCGATTACTATTAGAGTTACACAAAAGTTATAAATTTTTTATAAAAATGTCTAAATAATCTGAATTTACAAGTAAAAATAGTTGAATTTGCAATTTAAACCAACTAGTTTATGACGAATGGAAAACGGAAATAATCATGCCGGTAATTTGAACAAGACTTCATTTAGCGGATTACTCGTTGCTCTCGGCATCGTCTTCGGCGACATCGGCACGTCACCGCTCTACACTTTTTCAGCGATTGTTCATGATCGGACAATCAGCGAAGTTTTGGTGATGGGCGGACTTTCAGCTATATTTTGGACACTCACACTACAAACGACGATTAAATACATCATCATTGTCTTGAGCGCCGACAACAACGGTGAAGGCGGCGTCTTTTCGCTTTACGCGCTGATTCACGAAAAAGCGGGCAAATGGATTTTATATCCGACTATTATCGGCGGCAGTTTTATTCTCGCTGAAGGAATCATTACGCCGCCGATTTCCGTTTCGTCGGCGGTCGAAGGCTTGCGGATTTATTCGCCTGATTTGCCAACGATACCGATTGTTATCGGAATTTTAATTTTGATTTTTGTCGCGCAACAATTCGGGACGCAGCTCATCGGGAGATTTTTCGGACCAGTAATGCTTGTTTGGTTCACGTTTATCGGCGCGATGGGGTTGCTCGCGCTCAGCGCGAATTTTTCTATCTTAAGCGCACTTAATCCGATTTGGGTTTATCGTTTTCTGGTTGAATATCCGGGCGGTTTCTGGCTTTTGGGCGCGGTCTTTCTTTGCACCACCGGAGCTGAAGCGCTTTATTCGGATATGGGACACGTCGGGCGACCGAACATTCGTATAAGTTGGATTTATGTAAAAATTTGTCTCATTCTATCTTACGCCGGACAAGCCGCATGGCTGATGTCACACACCGGCGAGCATATCGAAGGAACAACGCCATTTTACGGAATTGTGCCGCGTGCAATTTTGCCGTTTGCTATCGCCATCGCCACAGCGGCGGCGATTATTGCCAGTCAGGCTCTAATCTCGGGAAGCTTCACGCTCGTCGGCGAAGCAATGCGTCTTAATTTTTGGTATCGGCAGCGCATCGTTTACCCGACCGATTTCAGAGGACAGCTTTATATCCCGCAGATAAATTGGCTGCTGCTCGTTGGCTGTATCGGGGTGGTTTTTTATTTTCAGGAAGCAAAATATATGGAAGCCGCTTACGGTTTGTCCGTGACGCTGACGATGATGATGACTACCTTTCTGCTTTCGGTATATCTTCGAACAAAAGGAATACCAAAACCATTGGCATTTCTGATCGTCGGCGTTTTTCTGACGATTGAGAGCGCGTTTCTCGTCGCTAATCTGATCAAGTTTCCTGAAGGCGGATGGATCACGTTTTTGGGCGGATTAGTCTTAATTTCGATAATGTGGGTTTGGTATAAAGGCAGGCAGTTTCGCCGCAACTTAACGATAATGGAAGATACCGCTCCGTTTTTTGATACTCTCAAAGAATTGAGCAATGACAAAACACTGCCGCAATATGCGACGCATCTGGTTTATCTGACTAGCTCGGATACGCCCAACAAACTTGAACAGGAAACGATGCGCTCAATTCTCGAAAGAACGCCGAAACGCGCTGACGTTTACTGGTTTATTCATGTTAACACCGATAACGAGCCGTTCACGATGAAATATAAGGTTCATACATTAGCAAAGGAAGACGTTTACTTTTTAACGTTTACTTTGGGATTCCGGATCGAACCGCGCATCAATTACTTTTTTGAACTGGCACTTGATGACTTGGAAAAAAACAAGGAAGTAACAACCGTCAGTCGGCATCCGGCGCTCGAAAAATACAATATTCCTGGCGACATTCGTTTCGTTCTGCACAGTTCGTTTTTAAGTTATGAGAATGATTTACCGTTCAAGCAAAACGTCGTGATGCGAGCCTATTATTTTCTCCGTCACTGGCTTAGCCTCCGGGAAGACAGAGTTTATGGACTTGATGCGAGCAACGTGGTGATTGAGAGCGAGCCGATTGTTTTTTCAGAAATTAAGGGGATGAAACTGGAAAGAGAAGCGTGATGAATCAAAACGACAGAAAAATGGTTTAAGAGAAAAGTAGTAGGTGACAAAAATAGAGTTCTATGACAACTATTATTTGATTGCCGACAAAATTTCGCGAATATAGCGAAAAATTTCCAAATCGGCTGTCTCGGAATAAATTGTCTTCAAAAGTAATGACGAATGAATTGACTAAAAGTTTTTCTCATTTGTGCGTGGATAAAGAGAAAGTGATGCCGCGCCGGGAACTTGCCAGCAGTCTCGCCGCCGGGTGGACTTCTTTGCTTGTGCAGCATCTGGAAGGTCCGTCGCAAACCGAAGCGTTCGAATCAATACCGATTCCTGATTTCAGTCTGGTTTTAATCGCGAGCGGCGCGCGCTCCATATAGAGTTTTTCCAGCGGAAGATGGAAAAAAGCTTTCTTGCAGCCGGGCGATGGCGGAATGACGGCGAGCGGCAGAACGGACCGTCTGCGGTTGGGTTTGCCCGTTTCCTCGCCGCCGCAAACAATTCATATTTACATACCGGCGTATTATTTCGCCGCCGCTGCCGAACAGTATCGCCGCGCCGGAACCGTTGCGCGACTCGAACAGCCTGATGCGCTCGCCTTTACAGACCGAACAATCGCGCAAACGGCGTTTTCGCTTTTGGAAGCGGTGAACGGCGGCGCGCCGAATCTATATGCCGAATCAGCCGCTCAATTTCTCGCCGCGCATCTTTTGGCGCAAAATAGCCGCTGGCGCCCCGCTTTCACGACAGAGCGAAATCCCGGAAAACTGACTGACGTTCGGTTAAAGCGCGTGCTGAAATTTATGCGGCATCGGCGCGCGGAAAATTTGACGCTCGACGAACTTTCTTCGGAAGCGGGCATCAGCCGTTTTCATTTTATAACTTTGTTCCGACAGGCTGTCGGGCTGACTCCGCATCAATATTTAGTTCGGTTGCGCTTGGAATGTGCCGCCGAAATGCTCCGCGAAACCGGTGACAGCATTCGGATGATTGCCGCTAATTGCGGCTTCGTCGCGCTTTCGCATTTTTCCGATTCGTTTCAGCGGCATTTCGGTCAAACCGCATCCGAGTATCGGAGCATAAGTCGAGGAGCAATTCGTTCTAAAAAACGACATTGAATCAATTTTTCGCAATTTCGCGAAAAACATTCGCAATTTTACGAAAAAGACGAGCCGTTCAATCGCTTATTATAATAATATTTGGTTTTGTATTTTGATGTGAATAATGACCGTCTAAACAGAACGGTTCGCTTCGTCAGAAAAGAAATTTGGAAACTGACTGTAATAATTGGCTTCACGCCGCTGTAACTAACTGCTGACGGCGCTCGGTAAATTGCTTTAGATAGAAGACAGACAACAGAAAAGGAGTTTTTAACTCGTGCGGAAAATTTTATGAATGAAAAAAAAGTAGCGAATAACGAAATCGATAACGCAGAAAACCGAATGACAGAAGACGAAGCGCGGATACTTGATGAGCTTGGAATGTTCGGCGAGTCAAGAAGACAGTTTTTGGGACAAATGGCGACATCCGGCATTGGCATACTGGCGATGCAGCAACTAACCGGGCAAAGTGTTTACGGCAGTGACGGAGAAATTGAAGCGGCAATTTCTGCGCAAGTCGAAAACGCGGTCAAAGTCGTTTTTAAGATTAACGGCGATGAAAAAAGCTTGAATGTGGATTCGAGAATGAAGCTGCTCGATGCTCTGCGCGAGCGGCTCGATTTGACCGGCTCGAAAAAAGGCTGCGATCACGGGCAGTGCGGCGCCTGCACGGTCATCGTTGACGGTCGGCGCGTATTATCGTGTCTGACTTTGGCGGCACAGTGCGCAGGGAAATCGGTAACGACGATTGAAGGCTTGGCGAAAGGCGACGATTTGCATCCGATGCAGCAGGCATTCGTGAAACACGACGGTTTTCAGTGCGGTTACTGCACGCCCGGACAGATTTGTTCGGCAGTCGCGGTTTTGAACGAAGCGAAAAACGGCGAGGCGAGTTACGAGACATCGGACGTTCGCGCAAAAACGCGATCAATTCAGCTTTCCGACGAAGAAATCAAGGAGCGAATGAGCGGCAACATCTGTCGCTGCGGCGCGTATCCGAACATCGTGGACGCAATTCGGGAAGTTCATACCGGCAAAGCGGTCGCGCAGCAATGGCAGTTTGCAGGCAACGACGGCGCGGCGATTTTTGCAGCGGTTGACGAGCAAACAGATGCGGAAACGAATACGGAGGCGGCGTAAAAATTATGAGACCATTTAAATATTCGACGACGGAAAATGCCGGCGACGCGATTAAAATTGTGGCAGCGAACACCGGTTCGCGGTTTCTGGCGGGCGGCACGAATCTGCTCGATTTGATGAAGGAAGACGTTGAAAGACCGATTGAGCTGGTTGACATCACGCGCATCAAACTCGCACAAATCAAAACGGTTTCCGACGGCGTATCGAAAGGAAATCTGTCAATCGGCGCGCTTGCCAAAAACACCGACACGGCGAATCATCCGCTCGTACGGCAAAATTATCCGCTTTTAACTCAGGCGATTCTGGCGGGCGCGTCGGGACAAATTCGCAACATGGCAACGAACGGGGGCAATCTCAATCAGCGCACGCGCTGCCAGTATTTTTACGAGACGGCAATGCCGTGCAACAAGCGCGAGCAGGGAACGGGCTGCGGCGCACTCGAAGGCATCAACCGCATCCACGCGATTTTCGGCTGGTCGAAAGAATGCGTCGCCGTTTTTCCGTCGGATATGGCGATTGCGCTCGCTGCTTTAGACGCGACAGTCAAAGTTCAAAAAGCGGACGGCACCGAACGCGCGATTCCGTTTGCCGAATATCACCGCTTGCCGGGCAGCGAGCCGCAGAAAGACAACACGCTTGCGCACGGCGAATTGATCGTGGCAATCGAACTGCCGAAAAATAATTTCGCCGCGAAATCCTATTACTTAAAAATCCGCGACCGCGCCAGTTATGCCTTCGCGCTCGTTTCGGTCGCCGCCGCGCTTGATACGAGCGGCACGAAAATCAACGACGTGCGAATTGCAATGGGCGGCGTCGCGCATAAGCCGTGGCGCGCGACCGAAGCGGAAAACTTTTTGAAAGGCAAGAACGCAACGGACGCGAATTTCAGACTGGCGGCGGACGCGGAAATGAAAGCGGCGAAACCGCTCGAACACAATAAATTCAAAGTCGAACTCGGCAAACGCGCCATAGTTCGCGCTTTGACGCAGGCGATGAACGGCGGCGGTCAATCGGCTTAAGCCGCGCGCTCATTGAATCGGGAGCGCAGTTTTCTAATTCCGCTCGGCAAATTTTTATAAATCGTTTCGGGCAAATCAACCGGCTCGAAAATTAGCGAAACAGGCAGGCGAGAAAATATGATTAAGACAAATTCCATCGGCAAACCGATTGACCGCAAAGACGCGCGGCTGAAAGTAACGGGACAGGCAAAATACGCCGCCGAATTCAATCAAACGAGAATGGCATACGCGTTTCCGGTGCGCTCCGACATTGCGAATGGCACGATTTCCCGAATTGATGCGGGCGAAGCGCAGCAGTCGGCGGGCGTTCTGCGCGTCTTGACCCACGAAAACGCCGAGCGTTTGAAGGCGATTAACCCGGAAGAAATGATGAAAACCGGCGGTTTAGTGGTTGATACGGTGCTGCCGCTGCAAAACAATCAAGTGAGTTATTTCGGGCAAATCGTCGCGCTCGTCGTCGCCGAAACTTACGAGCAGGCGCGAGGCGCGGCACGGTTGATCAAAGTCAGTTACACCCGGCAAACTCCGGCGATTGATTTGAAAAAAGAAATGCCGAAAGCCTTTGAGCCGCAAGAAAATCAGGGCGAAAAAGTTCAACTAAACAAGGGTTTAGCGGCGAGCGCGATTCGTTCCGCTCCCGTCGTAGTCGAACAAACTTATCACACGCCGTCGGAAACGCATCATCCGATGGAGCCGCACGCGACCGTCGCCGTCTGGGACGCGGCGGATAAATTGACGATCTACAACGCGACGCAGGGCGTGAAGGGCGATCAGGGCTTAACCGCTTATTTTTTCGAGTTAAACCCGGAAAACGTGCGCGTTATTTGCCCGTTTGTCGGCGGCGGTTTCGGCTGTAAAGGCGGGCAGTGGGCGCACGTCACGCTTGCGGCGATGGCGGCGAAAGCCGTCAATCGTCCGGTCAAATTCGCCGTCACGCGCCAGATGATGGTGACAAACGTCGGTCACCGCCCGGAAACCGTTCAGCGCATTGCGCTCGCGGCGGATAAAACCGGGAAATTGCGCGCTATCCGCCACCAATCCGATTCTTACAAATCTTTTTCCGAGTATTTCGAACCGAGCGGCAAACAGACGCAAGTTTTATACAGTGCGCCGCTCAAGGAAATCACCTACAAAATCACCAATCTGAACATCGGCGCGCCGACTTTTATGCGCGCGCCCGGCGAAACGCCCGGAACTTTCGCGCTCGAATCGGCGATGGACGAACTCGCGTTCGAGCTGAAAATGGATCCGCTTCAACTACGGACGATCAATCATACGGCGGTTCATACCATCTAAAAGCTGCCGTTTTCGATGGAAAATTTGCTTGATTGTTACAAAATCGGCGCCGAAAAGTTCGGCTGGGCGAATCGCAAAATGGAACCGCGAACGAACCGGCGCGGCAGATTTTTGGTGGGTCACGGTATGGCGACGGCGACGTATCCGGCGTTTCGCTCAACAGCGACGGTCAGAATGCAGATTTTCAGAGACGGCTCGGTGAAAGTCTTCTCGGCGACGCAGGACATCGGCACCGGAACTTACACGATTATGGCTCAGACAGCCGCGGACGCGCTCGGCGTTCCGGTCGAAAAAATTTCGGTGGAAATCGGCGATTCGAGTTTGCCGCCCGCACCCGTCTCCGGCGGTTCGACAACCGCTGCAAGCGTGACGGCGGCGGTTTTAGCGGCAGGCGAACTGCTGCGCGAAGATTTAATGAAAATGGCAACGAGCGACGGCAAATCAAAACTAAACGGCGCGACGGCGCAACAGATTGATTTTGCGGACGCCGCATTTTTCGTCAAAAATGATCGGTCAAAAACCGATTCGTATGCCGATATTCTGCGCCGCAACAACAAAGAAATGATCGAAATTTGCGCCAGCGGATTTCCGCAAAACGGCGGCGGACTGAGCGGTCCGATGCCGCCGCCGTGCCAGCCCGACCGATTCGTTTCGGAAGAAGACGCGAACGCGAAAAAATACTCGTTTCACTCGTTCGGCGCGCAGTTCGCCGAAGTTATAGTGGACGAAGACACGGGCGTCATTCGCGTTTCGCGCTTCACATCCGTGCAGGACATCGGGCGAGTTTTGAACGAAAAGACCTGTCGCTCGCAAGTCATCGGCGGCGTGATTTACGGACTCGGACAGGCACTCACCGAAGAAACCGCTTACGACAAACGCTTCGCTAATCCGGTTCACCGCACGCTCGCCGATTATCACGTGCCGGTCAACCTGGACGTGCCGCCGATTGACGTGCATTTTATCGGCAAACCCGATACGCACATTTCCCCGATTGGCGCGCGCGGCGTCGGCGAAATCGGCATTACCGGCGTCGCCGCGGCGGTTGCCAACGCGGTGTTTAACGCGACGGGCACGCGCATCCGAAATCTGCCGCTCACGCCGGACAAGTTGCTTTAAAGTTTAATTGAAACGAATAGCTCGCGCCGATAATGAACGCCAAACTACGCGTTTATTCTCCGCGCGAGCATTTTTTTGCCGTTGAATTTTATTCGTCTTTACCGTCGGCGACTACAGGAAGGAAGCGGTCAAGACGGCAAAAAGTCGAAAATATAAAAATAAGATTTCCGCTTGACATTTCTTAACTGTAACTAATAAAGTAACAATTGTTATGGCGACGAACACACAATTTTCAATCGCGGTTCATTTGATGATGGCGCTCGGTCTTAATTGCGGGAAAGAAGTGACGTCGGCGCAGATGGCGATGAGTGTCAATACGAGTCCAAGTTTTATCAGAAGAATTTTGGCGAAATTGTCGAAGGCGAATTTGGTGACGGCGACAACCGGAAAGAGCGGTTTCAGTTCGCTGGCGAAATCGCCTGACGAAATTTCTCTGTTGGAAATTTACAAAGCTGTTGACGCGCCGAAGACATTTGCGATTCATACTTATCCAGCGCAGCAAAGCTGTGAAGTGAGCTGCAATATCGAATCGGTAATGCAGAAGATTTTGGACCGGGCGCAAAATTCTTTTGAAGCGACTCTGGGCGAAACGACGCTGGCGGAAGTCATGGCGGAAATCAGGAAAAACTAAAATTTTTTATCCGTAATTGTTACTTTTACGGTAACAATTAACATTAAATTAACAACAGAAAAGGAAGAGATATTCATGAGTAAATTAGCGGGAAAAACAGCCGTAATAACAGGCGGCACGAGCGGAATCGGCTTGGCGACGGCGCAACGTTTCATTAATGAAGGCGCGTTCGTTTTTATCACCGGAAGGCGGCAGACGGAACTCGACGCAGCGGTTGAGGCACTCGGCGAAAACGCTTTCGGCGTGCGCGGCGATGTTTCAAATCTCGAAGATTTGGATCGTCTTTACGAAACGGTCAAAGAACAAAGAGGCGAAATGGACATTCTTTTTGCCAACGCGGGCGGCGGCGAATTCGCTCGGATCGGCGAAATTTCGGAAGAACATTTCGATACGATTTTCGGCAACAACGTCAAAGGTCTTTTATTTACGGTGCAGAAAGCTCTGCCGCTGATCGGTGACGGCGGCTCGATAATTTTGAACGCTTCGACCGCCGCTTCGTCGGGAATGGAAAATTTCAGCGTTTACAGCGCGTCGAAAGCTGCCGTTCGTTCGTTCGCACGCAGCTGGATTCTCGATTTGAAAGGCAGAGGAATTCGCGTCAATGCCGTCAGTCCGGGACCGATTCAAACTCCGGCGATTGACGGTTTGGCGGACACTGAAGAACAAGTCAAACAGTTCAAAGACCAGATAGTTTCGCTGATTCCGCTCGGCAGAATCGGACAGCCCGAAGAAGTCGCGGCGGCAGTCGTCTTTCTCGCGTCGGATGAAAGCAGCTTCGTTAACGGCAGCGAATTATTCACCGACGGCGGAATGAATCAGTATTGATTTTTGAAAACATATTTCTAAGTAATAAAAAAGAGGAAAAAATTATGAGTGAAAGTAAAGTTTGGTTTATCACGGGAACGTCGAGCGGTTTCGGGCGTTTATTGGCGGAAGAAGTTTTGGCAAAAGGCGATAAAGTCGTGGCGACAGCCAGAAAACCGGAAGTTTTGCAGGATTTAATCGAAAAATATCCTGAAACGGCGCGAGCGATAAAGCTCGATGTGACACAAGAATCGGACGCAAAAACCGCGATTTTGGAAGCGGTCAAAGAATTCGGACGAATTGATGTTTTGGTCAACAATGCCGGTTCGGCGCTGGTCGGCGCGGTTGAAGAAGCGAGCGCGGAACAAGTCAGGCAGCAATTCGATACGAATTTTTTCGGCGTTTTGAACGTCACGCGCGAAGCCCTGCCGATACTGCGCGGGCAGAAAAGCGGTCATATCGTCAACATCAGCTCGCTCGTCGGATTCTCGGCGTTTCCTTTGCTCGGACTTTATTCGGCATCGAAATTCGCGCTTGAAGGAGTGACGGAATCTTTAGCAGCAGAAGTCGCGCCGTTCGGAATCAAAACGATGATTGTCGAGCCGGGACCGTACAAAACCGGTTTCGCCGACCGCGGACTTAACTTCGGCGAAAAAGAATTGCCGGAAGTTTATGCTTCAAAAGAGAAATTTGCCAAGGATTTTGACGATCTAAACAATTTAGCCGACGATCCGGTCAAAGCCGTAAAAATCATCATTGAAGCCGTCGAATCGGAAAATCCACCCTTTCGCCTGCCGTTAGGATTATTCGCGTTTGAAGGAATCGAAACGAAACTCGAACAGGTAAAACAGGAAATTTCAACGTGGCGCGAAAAAGCGATTCAAACAAAGTTTGATTCTGCCGCAACTGCCTGATAAGCCAATCAATAAATTTACAAAAAGCGCAAATAACAAGCCGAAGATAAAATAAACAGCATTAATCAACGGAGTCAATCGCGGCTCCGTTGATTAAACAGAGAGCCGGTTCGGACCGAACAACATTTAGATTTCAGGCGGCACGCGAAGTTTAAAACGCAGTAACGGGCAAAAAAATAAAAAGTAAAAAAAGATGAGAGCCGCTAATTATTGCAGTTAGGACGGCTGCATCAACGGAAGCAGAGAAAAATCGATGTCATTACCAAGTATTTTCAGAAAGCATAAGTTGTGGACGATTACGGCGACGGGCGCGGTCGTAATCTGTGTAGTTTTAATTTTCGTTCTTCTATTCCAGAAAAAAGATGTAGCGGCTAGTCCGCCGCCGACGGAAGTCGAAGTGATCGAGGTTGAGGAAAAGAACGTCCCGGTTTACAGCGAATGGGTCGGCACGACCGAGGGAATGGTCAACGCCGAGATTCGACCGCAGGTTTCCGGGTATCTGCTCAGGAAAAATTACGCGGAAGGTTCGTTCGTCCAAAAAGGACAAGTGCTTTTCGAGATGGACGAACGTCCGTTTCAAGCCGCGCTCGACCAGGCAAACGGGAAACTCGCCGAGGCGCAGGGAAAACTCGGTCAAGCCGTCTCTCAACTGACGCAGGCGCAGGCGCAAATCGGGCAGACCGAAGCGCAGGTTTCGCAGGCGCAGGCGCAGGTCGCGCAAATGCTGGCGCAGGCAGCACAAGCAAGGGCGCAACTGGCGCAGGCGGAAGCCAACCAGCGCAAAACACAGCTCGACGTCAACAAATACAAGCCGCTCAGAGAACAGAAAGCCGTGACGCAGCAGGAATTAGACAACGCCGTTCAAGCCAACAGCGCTTCGCTCGCGCAGATTACCGCCGCCAAAGCACAAATCGAAGCGGCGAACGCGCAAATCGGTGCTGCCAGAGCGGGCGTTCAGACCGCGCAGGCGCAAGTTCGCGCAGCGACGGCTCAGACCGGAACCGTCAAAGCGGTAATTGACTCAGCGAAAGCGGCGGTCGATGCCGCGCAAGCCGAAGTCGAAACAGCCAAACTCAATTTGAGCTACACGAAAATACTTGCGCCGATTGACGGAATCGCTGGCATCGCGACAGCTCAAGTCGGCAATTTGATTTCGCCGACCAACGGAATTTTGACGACCGTCTCGACCGTTGATCCGATCAAAGTTTATTTTACGATCAGCGAGCGGGAATATCTCGCCAATACGAAAAACAATCCGGGACAAAACGGGCGCAATCCGGCAGGAAACCAAGCCGAACTCGAATTGATTTTGTCGGACGAAACGACTTATCCGCATCCAGGCAGATTTTTCGCCGCCGACCGCGAAGTTGACGAAAAGACAGGCACGATTCGCATCGCGGGAATCTTTTCCAATCCCGGCAACACGCTGCGTCCCGGTCAATACGGGCGCGTGCGTTCGGTGACGAGTTATGAAGAAAACGCGCTGCTCGTACCGCAGCGGAGCGTAACGGAATTGCAGGGAAATTTTCAAATCGCCGTAGTTGACAGCGACAACAAGGTTGATGTTCGAACGGTAAAGGTAGGAGATGTGGTCGGCTCGCAGCAGATGATTAACGAAGGATTAAAGCCCGGCGAAAAAGTCATCGTTTCGGGCGTGCAGAAAGTAAAATCCGGCGTCACCGTCGCGCCGAAGCCTTACATTCAGGCGGAAAGCGTCGCGCAAAATTGATGTTTACCTGAAATCTCGGAGCGTTCGATTTTTCCGAGCCGCCGATTTACTGCGTCGTTACGTTAATTGCCAAAACAACTGCCGGATAATTGCCGAATAAAAGCTAAGTAAAAGAGTAAATTATGATTTCCGAAGTATTTATCAACCGTCCGATTCTCGCCATCGTTATCGCCGTCGTCATTACGCTCGGCGGCGTTATCGCCATGCTCGGCTTGCCGGTCGCGCAGTTGCCTGATGTCGTGCCGCCGCAAATCGTCATCGGCACAAGTTACACGGGCGCGGACGCGACGACGATTGAGCAGTCGGTCGCAACACCTTTGGAGCAGCAGATGAACGGCGTGGACAATATGATTTATATGCAGTCCACGAACGCCAACGACGGCTCGATGGCGCTGACCGTGACTTTCGACCTTGATTCGGACGCGAATCTAGATCAGGTCGCTGCGCAAAACCGTCTTTCGCAGGCGCAGCCGAATTTGCCGACCGATGTGACGCAGTTCGGCTTGACTGCACGCAAATCAACCGGACTTCCGGCACTCGCCATTTCGCTTTACTCGCCGAATAAAAGTTACGATTCTTTGTTTCTCGCTAATTACGCGAATATTAGCGTTAACGACCAGCTTTCCCGCGTGCCGGGCGTCGGCGAAGTGCGTCTGTTCGGCGCGAGCGACTACGCGATGCGAATCTGGGTCAAGCCCGACGCGCTCGGGAAACTGGGCTTGACGGTAACGGATTTGTCGCGCGCCGTTCAGGAGCAGAGCGTCGTCAATCCGGCGGGACAGTTAAGCGCCGAACCCGCGCCGACCGGCAAAGAGAAAACATTTACCGTCCGGGCGCAGGGGCGGCTGCAAACGCCTGAAGAGTTCGGGCAGGTCGTCGTTCGCTCGAACTCCGACGGCTCGGTCGTGCGGCTCAAAGACGTGGCGCGCATCGAATTGGGATCGCTCAATTACAATCAGATCACCCGATTTAACGGGCAGCCGGGAAACATCATCGCCATTTTTCAAACGCCCGGCTCAAACGCGCTCGACGTGGTGACCGGCGTTAAAAAGGCGATGGAAGAATTGAAGCAGAACTTTCCGAACGATCTCGATTATCACATTACGATTGACACGACGCTGCCGGTCAGCCAGGGCATTTTTGAAATCATCGAAACGCTGGTGATTGCCATCGTGCTGGTGTTGCTGGTCGTCTTTTTGTTTCTCCAAAACTGGCGCGCCACCTTGATTCCGATGATTGCCGTGCCGGTTTCTCTTATCGGAACTTTCGCCGTTTTCCCGTTTCTGGGCTTTTCCATCAATACGCTTTCCCTATTTGGTCTGGTGCTTGCTATCGGGCTGGTTGTGGACGACGCGATTGTCGTCGTTGAAGCGGTCGAGCATCACATCGAAAACGGGATGTCGCCGCGGGAAGCGACTTTGCAGGCGATGCGCGAAGTGTCGGCGCCGGTGATCGGCATCGCGCTGATTCTCGCGTCGTGTTTTATTCCGATGGCTTTTGTCAGCGGCATTCAGGGGCGATTAAATCAACAATTCGCCGTGACCATCGCCGTCTCGGTCATCATCTCGGCTTTTACCGCGCTGACATTATCGCCCGCGCTGTCGGCTCTGCTGCTTCGTCCGAAAAAAGAATCGAAGGGAGACGGCTTTTTCGGACGCTTTTTCGCCTGGTTTAATCGAACGTTTGAACGCGCGACAAGAGGCTACGTCAATGCGAGTCACTTTTTGATTCGCAAAAGTTTAATCGCCATTGCAATTCTAGGAGCTTTCACGCTGCTCGATTTGGGACTTTTCCAAAAATTGCCGTCGAGTTTTCTGCCGCCGGACGATAACGGCTACCTTTTTCTCAACGTGCAGCTGCCGGACGCCGCTTCGCTCGAAAGAACCGATGCCGTGTGCCGCAAAATTGAAGCGATTCTCGCCGAAACTGAAGGCGTGCGCGACTACAATACGATTGCCGGATTCAGCCTTCTGAACAGAGTTTCCGCCAGCTACAACGGCTTCTTTTTTGTCGCGCTCAAGCCGTGGGGCGAACGCAAATCGGCGGCGCTGCAATCTGACGCGATCATCGCGCAATTGAACGGTCGGTTCGCCAAAGAAATACCCGAAGCTATCGCGTTCGGTTTCGGTCCGCCGGCGATTCCCGGACTCGGCAATGCAGGCGGTTTTTCGTTCTGGCTGCAGGACAGAAGCGGCGGATCGGTCGAACTGCTCGACCAAAACTTACAAAAATTTATGGCAGCCGCTCGCCAGCGTCCCGAACTCACCGGAGTCAATTCGGGTTTTTCAGCGGCGGTTCCGCAAATTTACGCCGATGTTGACCGCGACAAAACTTTAAAATTGGGCGTTGCCGTCGGCGACGTTCACGAAACGCTGCAAGCCTTTCTCGGCGGGCTTTACTTAAATCAATTCAACCGTTTCGGGCGGCAATGGCGCGTTTTCCTTCAAGCCGAAGGCGACGCGCGTCTGAACGAACAGGATATCGGGCAATTTTACGTGCGCAATACGAATCAGGATATGGTTCCGCTTTCGACGCTGGTGACGACCAAAAAAATTAGCGGTCCCGAATACACCAATCGTTTTAATCTCTACCGCGCGGCGCAGGTCATCGGGCAAGCCGCGCCCGATTACAGTTCCGGGCAGGCGATGGCTGCGCTCGAGGAAGTCGCCAAAGAAACTTTGCCGCCAGGATTCGGCTACGATTGGGCTGACTTATCTTATCAGGAACGCAAGGCTTCGGGCGGAATTCTGGGCATTTTCGGATTGTCTCTCGGATTGGTATTTCTGATTCTCGCCGCGCTTTACGAAAGCTGGTCGCTGCCCTTCGCGGTTCTTTTGACGGTGCCGGTGGCAATTTTCGGCGGGCTGCTCGGCTTGTTATTGCGCGGATACGACCTCGGCGTTTATTCGCAAATCGGTTTAATCGTTTTAATCGGTCTGGCGGCGAAGAACGCGATTTTAATCGTCGAATTCGCCAAAGCCGAACTCGAAAAAGGCAAGGAACCGCTCGAAGCAGCACTCGAAGGCGCGCGCCTTCGCTTGCGTCCAATTATTATGACTTCCCTGGCTTTTATCCTGGGATGTCTGCCGCTCTGGTTTGCCAGCGGCGCGGGCGCAGCATCCAGACGCATTCTCGGAACGGTCGTCATTGCCGGAATGATCGCTGCGACGGGCATCGCCATTTTTCTGATTCCGGTCACATTTTATCTGGCTGAACGATTTTCGATGTGGCTGAGCGGGAAAACGACGGAAGAATTTTCGTCGGATGAGCCGACGATGGAAATCGCACCGACTGCGGCTGACTAACAAAATAAATAATCGAATGAAAAATATATTAACGGCGGCGATAATCTCGCTCGCTCTGCTGGCAGGAACCGCTGACGGGCAGAAGAAAAACAAGAAAAAATACGAGCGTCCCGCAGTTGACGCGCCGACCACGTTTCGTGGCGATGAAACTGCATCAAGCAATTCGACATCAATCGGTAATCTTCAATGGTTTGAAGTGTTTAAAGACGAAAAACTGCAGGAATTAATCCGTCGGGCGGTTGCCCGTAACTATGATTTACGCCAGACGGCTGCGCGAATCAACATCGAGCGAGCTAACCTCGGTTTGACGCGTTCGAATCAATTTCCGCAAATCACAGCAGGCGCGAACTCGGCAACCACTCACCAGAGCGGATTAACAAACGACGGCTCCGCGCAAAACGGCGCGGAACCGAAAAAGCGCACCAGAACTTTCGGCGGCGTGCTGCTCAATCTCCTTAGTTTCGAGATCGACATCTGGGGACGGCTGCGCCAGCAAACCAAAGCCGCCCGCGCTTTCGTGCAGGCGAGCGCCGAAGACCGCAGCGCGGCGCAGACGACCGTCGTCAGCGATGTCGCGACCAGTTACTTTAATTTGCTTGAACTCGACACAGAACTGGAAATTGCCAAACGCACGCTGGCAGCCAGAGAAAATTCGCTCGCCCTCATCAAAATCCGCGAGCAGGGCGGCATTGCCACGATGCTCGAAGTGCGGCAGGGCGAGGAATTGGTTTATCAGGCATCGCAGACGATTCCCGAAACCGAACGCCAAATTGAGCGGACGGAGAATTTCATTAGTCTGCTGACCGCCGACAATCCCGGTCCGGTTGAACGCGGACGTTCGTTAGCCGCTCAGGAAGAATTGCCCGACGTGCCGTCCGGTTTGCCGTCCGAACTGCTCTCGCGCCGCCCTGACATCCGCGCCGCCGAACAGCGCCTGATCGCCAATCACGCCCTGATCAGATCGGCGAAAGCAGCGTATTTTCCGGCAATCAGTTTGACGAGCCTGCTCGGTTTTCAAAGCAACCAGCTTTCGAGTCTTTTTTCGGGCGGCGGTGCAACCTGGAGTTTCGTGCCGCAAATCGTCCAGCCGATTTTTACCGGCGGACGGCTCAAATCAAACGTCAGATTTGAACAGGCGCAGCAGGAATTAGCACTCACCCAATATGGGCTAACGATTCAGACGGCATTTCGCGAAGTCTCCGACGCGCTCGTCGAGCGGCGCAAAGTCAAAGAAATCCGCGCCCAGCAGGAACTGCTCGTCACCACTCTGCGAGACCGCTCGCGCTTGGCATACGTCAGATACGAAGGCGGAGTGGACACGCTCCTCAACGCCCTCGACGCCGACCGCGAACTGTTCGATGCCGAATTAAATTTAACTCAAACCCGCCGCAACGAACTGCTTGCGCTCGTTCAGCTTTACAAAGCCCTCGGCGGCGGTTGGCAGCAATAATTACCGGGCATCGGATAATTGAGTTTGAATTAATAAAATCTACAAATAATCGGTTTGATCAATGATTGGCGCGGAGTAAGCCAAACCACTTCGATTCTCGAAGTGGTTTTTGAGTTCGGGTTAATCATCTAAAAACGTCGAATGGTAAAAATGTTGACAGAAGTTCTTCGATTATTAAAGAGAAATACTGGTTTCGTATTCTCACTTACAATTAATGAATTAATAAACTGCAATGAGGTTAGCTGCAAATTTCTTTAAGAGGAGCAGCTAAACTCATTTTTATAAACTGAAAACCAAAGTTTTTCTGACGTCCGCTTTATATTGAAAGCGGAGACGGATTGTCATGCTTTAGAGTCAGCTCAATTTTGACCACTCCACAGCATCCGCACCGGCAGGCAGCCGCATCGGGGTCGATGGATCATTTACTGCCTGCCAGACCGCTTCAGCTACGTCCAGGGAATGTGTAACCGGTTCGGTCGATTGCGCCCATCCCGCGAAAATATTCTGCGCCAAATCAGCGTAGGCTTCGGGAATAGAAATACGGGTTTGCGCGTTTTCACCGAATCGCGTTTCAGGAGAGCGTCCCGGCAATACAACTCTAACTCGCACGCCAAATTGTTCGAGTTCCAGCGCCAGCGACTCGGTGAACGCATTGACCGCCGCTTTGCTGGCTGTATAAACGGAAAGCAAAGGTAAAGACTTCAAAGTCACGGTCGACGTGACGTTGACGATAACTCCCGCTTTGCGTTTTCGAAACTGCGGCAGCACAGCTTGAATCATCGCTATCGTGCCGAGCGTGTTCGTCTCAAAAACCTCACGGATAATTTCTATCGAACTGCCTTCGAGGGCGTTTAATAAACCGATTCCCGCATTATTTACCAGCGCGTCAATTGATCCGGCGGCTTCGACGGCTTCGCGGATGCTTCCTTCCTTCGTTACATCAAGCGGCAGAACGCGCAGATTCTTAGAACTTGGCAGCACATCTTCGCGCGGGGTGCGCATTGTGGCGATTACGTTCCAATCGTGTTCGAGAAAATATTTAGCCGTTTCGAGACCGAAACCAGATGAACAGCCGGTGATTAAAATGGTTTTCATGATAACTCCTTTAGATAATTTGAAATATTGCGACGGTTAATGTCGTTCTGATTTGAATAAAGCGTAATTCCGAGTTTATTCAGCGGGAATTTTGTTGGAAACTATCCCGCTTACCACGGGAGCGTTCCGTGTTCGGCGCTCGTGAATTTACCGGTCGGACTGTCTGCACCGAGCAATGCAACGCGCACCACTTCCGCAGCGCCTTCTTCAACTGTTTCCGTTCCCTGATTGCCGTTGAGATTCGTTTTGGTAAAACCGGGAGAGACGGCATTGACCTTGATTCCTTCCGGTTCCAGCTCGATGGCAAAAGCGAGCGTGACGGCATTAAGCGCCGTTTTTGACGCAGGGTAAACCGGACCGAAAATCGAGCGATAAGGAAAGGCTGGATCAGAGTTCAATGTCAGTGAACCGGCGGCGCTCGACACATTGACGACGCGCGCTCCCGGCGTTTCGCGCAAAAGCGGCAGCATCGCCTGCGTCACGGCAAGAACGCCGAACACGTTGGTCTCCCAAACCGCGCGCATCTCATCGAGAGAAACATTGCTCGGCAGCGTTGTCTTGGCATACTCTTCGATGGGCACGCCGGGTTTCCAATTCGTATTCGAGATGGCGGCGTTGTTGATGAGAACGTCGAGACGACCAATTTCGCTGCTTATACGTTCTGCGGCGGCGGTGATCGAAGCCGCATCCGTGACGTCAAGCTGAATCGGGAGGGCGTCACCGTCAATCGTCCCGGCGGCAGCTTCGCCGCGCTCGAAATTGCGCGAACCGACAACTACTGTAAAATCTTGCGCCGCCAGTTCCTTCGCGATTTGAAGACCGATTCCCTGATTAGCGCCCGTGATCAGGGCGACGGGTTTGTTATGCTTATTGGTTTTCATAATGATATAGTCCTCTTGATATTGAACTTTCGTTCTTTATTAAATTAAAATACTCAGTTTCGAGACTGTTTAGTTTCGAAACTAAACAGTATCGTATCAGTAAATCGCTAATGAGTAAAGTTGAGAACATAAAGCCCGTCAAAGCCAAAGTTTCTAAAGAAGCGACGAAGAAATCTGCCGCACTCGGTCGGAAGCGCGATGACACGCTTGATGAGCGCATTATCGAAGCGGCGATCAATATTCTTGCTGAAGTGGGCTTTGACAGCATGACGATGGATATGGTCGCCGCCGGCGCAAAAGCAGGGAAAGCGACCGTTTATCGCCGCTGGGTCTCAAAAGCGGAGTTAGTGCGGGATGCTCTTATCTGGATGAGTCGCAGTTCGGTTGAGCTTGACCGTTTGCCGGATACGGGAACACTCCGAGGCGATCTGCTCGCGTTATTGAAGCCGTATTCAACCGAAAATAGCGAGCGAAAATTGCGCGTTCTTGCCCGGCTCGGCTCGTTTTTCTCCGAGCATCGAAGCCTGGCTAAAGAAGCAACGATCGGAATCTCTAAACCGTGGACGGAGGTTAACCGCGAGCTCATGCAGCGAGCCGTAAAGCGGGGCGAACTCTCTGCTAAGGCGGACATTGAGACAGCTTGTCAGGTGATCGTTTCAATGACTTTTTATTACAGTCTCACGCAAAACAAATCTTTCGATAAAGCTTCTTACTCGGCACTGCTCGACAATATTTTACTTCCGGCGCTCAAAAATCCGCAGCAGCCTGGTTAAAACTCGAATAATATGAATTGTTTGCAAAATTAGTCCGAACGAGCAGTGTTTGTTATACTGTTTTGAGAAAAAAGTGTTTTTGTATGTTTGATTTTCGTAACTCTGAATAATGGATAAAGCACAAACAATCGAAGATTTCTACCGCGCCAAGCTCAACTGGATGCCGGATAATCTGAAAAAAGAAATCGGGCATTTCAATGTTTTCCGACTCGACGATTTTGTCGGTCCGTGCGCCAAGCCGATTCCGTACAGCCGCAAAGATTATTTCAAAATCAGCCTTATCATCGGCAGAAATAAATACCATTACGCCGATAAAACCATCGAAATTGAACGCAACGCGCTTCTTTTCGCCAATCCGCAGGTGCCGTATAACTGGGAACCGCTCGATAACAATCAATCCGGCTTTTTCTGTATTTTCACCGAAGCGTTTTTCCGCGAGTTCACTTCATTGAAGCTGCAGGATTATCCGGTCTTCAAACCCGGCGGTCAGCCGATTTTCTTTCTTCCCGACGAACAAGTCGAAACGGTTTCGGGCATTTTTCAGAAAATGTTTGCCGAGATCGAATCCGATTATGTTTACAAATACGATTCGATCAGAACGCTTGTTTTTGAATTGATTCACAGCGCGCAGAAAATGCAGCCCGCCACCACGCTTTATTCAAACTCGAACGCCGCGACTAGAATCTCTTCGCTCTTTATGGAGCTGCTCGAACGCCAGTTTCCGATTGAATCGCCGCACCAGCAAATTAATTTTCGTTCCGCCAATGAATTCGCCGATCAGCTTGCCGTTCACGTCAACCATTTAAACCGCGCGCTCAAAGAAACCACCAGCAAAACCACTTCTGAATTGATTGCCGAACGCCTCGTTCAGGAAGCCGTCGCTCTGCTTAAACACACCAACTGGAACGTTTCGGAAATTGCCCACAGTCTCGGATTTGAAGAGCCGACGCATTTCAATAACTTTTTCAAAAAACGCACTCGCCAAACACCGACCAATTATCGCACTGTTTGAATTTCGTAATTATTCGTTTGAATTCCGTATAGTTGCAGGCAGTTTCGGCTGCTAACCTTTGTTCATTGATAAATTTATCAGGGAGCAAAGATTATGAACGACGAACCGAAATTTAATAAGTTTAATTACGCGGTCAAGATTGTGTTTTTAACAGTCGCCGTCATCGCCGCATCCGGTTTTTTTATTTGGCAATTGACTCCGGCGGTTGTCGAAGCGCAGCAAATAAAAACAAGTAATACCAATCAATCAGTCCGCTGGCAAAAAGGTCTACAGGCGATCGAAGAGCTTTCGGGCGGCGCTGGGCAGCCGGTTTTAGAATCGCTGCAAAAGGATTTTCCGTTTCTGGCTGATGCTACGCTCGAATACTCGCTCGGCGATGTCTGGAGCAGACGAGTGCTTGACCCGAAGACCCGCCAGCTTGCAACAGTTTCAGCATTTGCCGCGCAGGGAACGTTGCCGCAGATGAAAATTCACGCGCGTTACGCGCTGAATTTAGGCGCCACGCGCGACGAATTAAAAGAAATAATTTACCTGACGACCGTTCACGCCGGTTTTCCCAGAGCGTTGAACGCGGCGGAAGCATTAAGAGAAGTGTTCGATGAAGCGGATAAAAAACCGGCAATCAAAAAGTAAGACGAAAATCAAAAAGTAAGACGAAAATAAGGAAACAAAAGGAATACAAAATGAATAGTAAAATTGCATTAGTAACCGGCGGCAGCCGCGGCTTAGGCAAAAATATGGCTTTGAGCCTTGCCGGAAAAGGCGTTGATGTCGTCCTAACTTATCACAGCAACAAAGAGGAAGCCGAACGGGCTGCGGAAGAAATCCAATCGCTCGGACGAAAAGCATATGTCTTTCAGCTTGATGCCGGAGACGTAAAATCTTTCGACGGTTTTCTCAAACAGGTAACGGAACGTCTCAAAGCAGAAACCGGCAGCCGGAATTTTGATTTTCTGATTAATAATGCCGGAACCGCGCTTTACGCGCCGTTTGCCGAGACGACCGAAGAGCAATTCGACCAGGCGCTCAACATTCATTACAAAGGCGTGTTTTTTCTAACTCAAAAGGCGCTCTCCTTTATCAACGACGGCGGTCGTATCATCAACATTTCATCTGGACTGGCGCGTTTTTCTTTTCCCGGCTCGTCCGCTTACGGTTCGATGAAAGGCGCGGTCGAAGTTTTGACCAGATATTTGGCGAAAGAATTGGGTTCGCGCGGCATCGCCGCCAACACGGTCGCGCCGGGAGCAATCGAAACGGATTTCGGCGGCGGTCGCGTCAGAGACGATAAAGACTACAACGTGCAAATAGCGGGTTTGACGAGTTTAGGTCGTGTCGGGCTGCCGGACGACATCGGCGGCGTGGTGGCGTTTCTTTGCTCTGAAGAGGCGAAATGGATTAACGGGCAAAGGATCGAGGTTTCGGGCGGAATATTTTTATAAAAACTTGCGAAAACGGGCGGCGCGAGCGGAGTAATTTGCCCTCTCTCCGCAAGATTTTTCTACATTCCGGTTTAATGAAGGTAAACAAAAATATGAACAGCAGTATAGAAAATAAAAAAGTATGGTTTATTACGGGAGCCTCGAAAGGCTTGGGGTTAACATTAGTTAAAAAACTTTTGAGCGAAGGTTTCAAGGTCGCCGCTACGTCGAGAAGCTCCGAAGTGTTAATTGATGCGGTCGGCGAAAAATCGGGAAATTTTCTGCCGCTCGAAATGGATCTGCTCGACGAGTCAAGTGTTCAGGAATCAATAAATAAAACAGTTGATGCCTTCGGCGAAATCAAGGTCGTCGTCAACAACGCGGGTTACGGACAAATCGGAGCTTTAGAGGAACTTTCCGACAAAGAAGCGCGAGGCAACTTTGATGTCAACGTCTTCGGCGTTTTGAATGTCATCCGCAGCGCGATGCCCGTCCTGCGCGCGCAGCGTTCGGGACACATTTTCAACATCTCTTCCATTGGCGGCTTTACGGCAAATTTCGGCGGCTGGGGCGTTTACTGCGCCACTAAATTCGCTGTCGCCGCATTGACCGAATCTCTTGCAGCGGAAATTAAATCGTTCGGCATACATGCGACCGTTGTTTACCCGGGCTATTTCCGCACAGATTTTTTGTCGGATTCGCTGGGCACACCTGAAAATTCGATTGCCGAATACGAGGAGGCGAGAAAATCAGAGGATTTTCATCAAAACGAAATGGACGGCAATCAACCCGGCGACCCGGAAAAAGCGGCTGATGTGTTGATAAAAATCGCAATGGATGCGAATCCGCCGCTGCATCTATTTTTAGGCAGCGATGCTTACCAACTGGCGAATGACAAAATAGCGGAAGTGCAAAAAGATTTGGAGAATTGGAAATCTTTAACCGTTTCAACAAATTTTGAAAACGCGAAAGCCGTTTAATTTTTTGAACGGCGCCGATTGATCAGTATCGGCGCCGTTCAAAAAGTAAAAAAATTTAAATTGCATGTTGTAACACGCTTTAGACTATGTTAATGTTTTCAATATGAGCGAGGCTCTGAAAGCGAAAATCAAACAGCGAACGGATTTCGACAACCCAGCAGGTGAAGCGATGCTTAATTTAATAGTTGCCGCCGATATGTTTCGCGGGCAGATGGATCGCCTTTTAACAGCTTACGAAATTACAAGCGGGCAATATAACGTCCTGCGTATCTTAAGAGGCGCAGGATGCGAAGGGCATCCGCGTTGCGAAATTGCCGCCCGAATGGTCGAGCGCGCGCCGGATATCACGCGGCTTATTGACCGTCTCGAAAAGCAAAATCTCGTTATTCGCGAGCGTTCGGACGAAGATCGGCGGCAGTCAGTCACCAAAATCACCGAAAAAGGTTTGGAATTACTCAACCGACTCGATCCCGAACTGAGCGAATTTATCAATCAAACTTCCCGAAAGATGTCCACCGCCGAATGGATTGCGCTGACGAGTCTTTGCGAGAAAATTTACACAGAGCAAAAGGAAACAAGTTAGACGAGTAAAAAATTTTGCTCAATTATGTGTTAAAACACATAACGTTACAACACATAAATTCGTTAATATTTATGAGAATGGTAAGTAAAAAGAATTTTGAAAAAGAAAAGGAGAAATAAAAAATGAACGACATACTGCATCCGTTAGCCAGATTTTTAGTGGCGGTGATTTTCTTATTATCGGGCGTCGGCAAATTATTCGGTTTTGCCGCTACAGCGCAAATGATGGAAGGCGCGGGATTTCCCGCTCCGTCGTTTTTTCTAATTTGCGCCATCGTGCTTGAACTCGTCGGCGGAACGCTGCTTTTATTCGGTTACAAAACCGGTTACGCCGCAGTTGCGCTGATCGTTTTCTTGATTCCGGCGACAGTTATTTTTCACGCGACAGGCATCGGCGATCCGGTGCACGGGCAGGAACAGATGATTAACACGCTTAAAAATTTGGCGATTATCGGAGCGTTAATCAAGTTCGCAGCGGACGGCGCGGGCGCATTTGCCTTCGACAGCTTTGGATTGAGGAAAAATCATTTGCTGGCTAATGAACAAACCGCGCAGTATGTTCGGTAAATTTTCACCGCAAATCCGCGCTTGAATCGCGCGGATTTTTCAAAAACTGTTTTATTCAGATGGCTGAAAAAACTTTTGGTTCAAGACGGTCACCAATATTTTCAACAAAAATTCCGAAATATTCGGAGAAAGGAGCAATAAAGACAATGAACATTTTACACATTGACAGCAGCCCGCGCGGTGCGGCATCACATTCGCGAAAAATATCGGCGGAATTAGTCGCTTCGCTCAAACAAACGCACTCGAATGCGACGGTTACTCGTCGCGATTTAGGACACGAACCGCCGCCGTTCCTCACTGAAGATTGGCAAGGCGTTTATCTGCCCGAAGAACAAAGAACGCCCGAGCAAGCGGCAGCATTAGAGTATTCCGACCGGGCGATTGACGAATTACTCGCGGCGAACATTGTGGTCATCGGCGCGCCGATGTATAACTTTTCCATTCCCGCCGATCTCAAAGCGTGGCTCGACCAAATCATTCGCATTAACAAAACTTTTCTGCCCGATTATACGGGACTGGCGACGGGCAAAAAAGTGTTTGTCGTCATGAGCAGCGGCGGAGGCGGTTACGGCGAAGGCGAACCGATGCGGCATTTGAACTTTCTCGAACCTTATCTGACTACGGCGCTAGGTTTCATCGGTCTCACGGATGTCGAATTTATTCACGTCAACAACACGCTCAAAGGTGAAGAAGCGGTGCTCGAATCAACCGGGAAAGCGCGGACGTTGATTCAAGCGGCGACTTTATCGTCCGTCGCCTGAGAATTATTTCCGTTTTGTTTTTACCACTTTTCAAGGAGGAAAAATACAAATGAATCAAATCAAAATTATCAAACGCGGCGATTTGCAATCGCCGCCTGAACGGAGCGAAACGGAAATGATAAAAGTCAATTCGGCGGCTGCCAAACGCCAGGCGATGCAGGTTGTCGCCGGTTGGATTGACGAATGGCGCGCTGCCAAACCGAAAGACGCCAAACGCGCGTTTGCCGATTTATTCGGCGCGTCTCAATCGACGATTAGCTGACATCCCTGTTTCAAAATTAATTCCGGCTGACCTGAAAATCTTCGCCATTAATTTGAAAAATTCGACTGTCTTAATAGCGGGGCGAACACAATGAAAACATTTGATTATGACAACACAAACGAAAAAACTTTACGGCGGCTTAGTTCTGACTCGGCGGACGATTTGTTTGATTTATATGCCATGAAACGCGCGCTCAGGCTTGCCGCGCGCGGTTCGGGGCAAATTTCTCCGAACAGCCCGCTTGTCGGCTGCCTGATAGTCTGCGAAAACGGCAACATCGTCGGCGAAGGATTTTACGGTGCTGACAATCTCAAACACGCTGAAGCGATTGCGCTCGAAATGGCTGGCGAACGAGCACGCAATTCGACCGTTTACGTGACTTTAGAGCCGCACGCGCATTTTTCGCGGACCAAACCCTGCACCGACGCGCTGATTAAAGCCGGAGTCGGCGCGTTGTCGCGGCGATGATTGACCCGAATCCGCTGGTTGAAGGCAAAGGAATCGAAATTCTGCGAATGAGCGGCATTCTGGCGGAGGTCGATTTGCTCGAAAAACCAGCGCGGGCATTAAATCGTTCGTATACCGAACAATTTGCCGCTCCTTCCAGAGAGTATAACGAGACGGTAGCAGCGGCGAAATTACTTGAAATCAGCTTGGCAAACTGATTTAAGCAACTGAGGTTAAACGGGCGATACAAAAAATGTCTAAGGAATCAAACAATCATTTTATCAATAAGGATTTAAGGTTAATAATAACCGTTAAAGGTGACGACAATGGAAATTGGAATTGACAGTTTTGCGGCGGCAGCGGTCGGCAGTGACGCCGGCGATGCGGTGAGCAGCGCGGGCGCGATAAGCTGGCTGCTCGAAAGAATCGAACGCGCCGATATGGTCGGGCTGGACGTGTTCGGAATCGGCGAGCATCACCGCAAAGAATATCTCGATTCGGCTCCGACGATTATTCTTGCCGCTGCCGCCGCCCGCACAAAGCGCATTCGCTTAACCAGCGCGGTCACGGTTTTGAGCGCCGCCGACCCGGTTCGTGTGTTCCAGAATTTCGCCACGCTCGACCTCGTTTCAAACGGGCGAATCGAAATGGTCGTCGGGCGCGGATCGTTTACCGAAGCATTTCCGCTGTTCGGTTTCAACCTCGAAGATTACGACAAGCTTTTCGCCGAAAAACTCGATTTGTTGCTCAATATTCGTGAAAACGAGTTTGTGCGCTGGTCGGGCAAACATCGTCCCGCTCTGACGGGTCAAGGCGTTTATCCGAGACCGATTCAAAATCCGCTGCCCGTTTGGTTGGGCGTCGGCGGAACACAGGCTTCATTCGTTCGCGCCGGAACGCTCGGACTGCCGCTGGCGGTCGCTATCATCGGCGGCGAAACTCATCGCTTTCGCCCGCTCGTCGATTTATACAGAGAAGCCGGAAGACGCGCCGGGCACGCGCCGGAACGGTTAAAAGTCGGCTTGCATTCTCTTGGCTATGTAGCGAATTCGACGAGAGAAGCGATTGACGATTTTTATCCCGGCTACGCAAAAACTTTCACCGATATCGGCAGAGAACGCGGCTGGTCGCCGGTGACGCGCGCTCATTTCGCCGCGCAAACCGGTGCGCGCGGCGCGCTGCTCATCGGCAACCCGGAAGAAGTGGCAGAAAAAATCATCAGGCACGGCGAAGCCTTAGGCGGCATCTCCAGAGTTACATTTCAGATGGACAGCGCCAATCTGCCGCCCGACAAACTTTTGCAGTCCATTGAGCTGCTCGGCACTCGCGTTGCGCCGCTGCTCCGCTAGCAAACGGCTTCGCCGACGAAATTATCGAATAAAAGTATCTAAAAAAAATATCTTTAACTGGAAAAAATTATGGATCTAAGAACGGCAAAAGTTATCGTCACCGGCGAAAGTTCCGGCATCGACTATGAAACCGCCAAACTGCTTCGCAGCCACGGCGCGAAAGGCGTGATTTGCGGCAGAACCGAAGAAACAATCGAACAAGCGGCGAAAGAATTAGGAGATATGATTTGAACCGTAATGTAAAGTTCTCATCAGTTGCGATGTCTTCGTACTCCGTCAGCAAAAGCGAAATCATCTGGAAACAAATACAAAATAAATGCCCTTATAGTAATGTCCAAAAACTACCATTTTTGGACACCTTATTTCTTGTTGATGCCATAGAATTAGGCGAGTTAAGGGCGTAATAGTTAATAAACTCAGACTCGTTAGGTACTTACAAGAAAAGATACTCACCAGAAAATCTCGTTTCAACTTGGGGAAATTTACAACATTTAGATAGAGATTCACGCGCAAAGTCGGACGAAATGTGCTTTGACTTTGGCACGAAATTGCACGAAATAGTGTAACGAAATAAAGCCGTAAGTTTTAAGACTTACGGCTTTTTGCTTGTTGATTAACTGCTGTTTTGATGCCGATTATTGTTCGCTAACGAAATCAGCATCAGAGACCGATTCATTCGTTGTCCTGATAATCGAAGATTGGCTGAATTTGTAACGTCTTGCTTTTGCCGTAATCGTTACTGTTTCTCCCGCCGCAACTGATTCAAATTTGTAATAACCAAAGGCGGTTGTTTGCGTTGTTTGGTCTCTGCCTGCTGAATCCGTCATCGTGATCAAAACATTTCTGATGCCTCTGCCCTGATAATTTGTTACTTTGCCTGCAACTGTCACTGAAGCGGCAGTCGGTGCCAGGACGCTAAACGATCCATTGGTTGTATTAGCTGCCGGTGTTCCACTGTTGAATTGAAATGTTTGTGTTCCAGTCGAGGGACTATTAAACAATAAACCGGTTTGCTGCCCTGATGTGCCGATGACATTAAACTGCAAATTGTATAACACCCCGCTCGAAGTTGTTGTAATGGCAGTTGCACACGCTCCGGAAACAACTACTCTGCCCGATTGCGGTGAATTAGACAGAACCGAACAATTGGCGCTTAATGTTCCGGCATTGCTTCCAAACGGCGATACTGCCTGCAGCACCACCGGATCATAAAAGACGGTAAAATCGAACGATTCTATTGGGCTTCCTGCCGGGATAGCTCCGACTGTTACGGGAATCGTCACAGTCGAGCCGGTTGCTGCCAATGCATTTGCAAGCAGTGATACTGTTACCTGTAGATTTCCGGCAATTGCTGATTCAGATTTGGATTCATTCGATTGTGAATTAGCTGATTGTTTCATTCGCTCGGCAATCTGTGCAGCCAGCTCATTCTCGAATCCGGTAACAACATCGATTAAATTGTCTTGTTTAGGCAGAATGTCTTCATCTGTTGAAGAGTCATCGGTAAACGAAGCGGCGGATGCCCAATTACCTGATACTTCGCCAACTAAGACAGCTTGATAATCTTCTCCTGTGGCATTGCCGCTGAGAGAGTTGTATTGTTTACTCGACGGCACGAACTTCCATTGACCAATGATGTTTTGAGCAATAATGCCGACCGCGCGTTGCTGAATACGAGTGGCATCTAGTGAATTAACCGTTCCGCTGCCGTCTGTATCAGCGGCAATCAATTGATTCGCAGTTAAAGTAATCAACCCGACTCTATGCTGCTGAACACGAGTGGCATCGAGTGAATTGATGCCTTTAACTTCTCCGGTTTTTGTAGGTGTAACTGTGTAATTGCCGCCTGCTGTTAAACCATCTAGCGTATAAGCACCTGCCGCTCCGCTGCTGCTAGTTGATGTTGAAGTCGTGCCGGTCGCTGATAACAAAACACCTGAGACGAATTGCTGAGTCTGATTAACTTCGATTATTCCGTATCTGATTGTTCCTGAGATACTGCTGGATGCCACAGGCGCGGTTTGCACTTCAAAGGCTCCGATATCAGCACCGTTTCCACCTGCTGCATTGGTAATGCTTAGATCATCAACTGGACGAACTAGTCCGCGCTGGTCGGTTCCCTGACCAAAAGAAGAGCCTTTATCAAGTGCCGGACTACCCACAGATAAAGCGTGTGTTTGTGTTGCTCCGCCGTTATTGGCAAGCGGCGCTAGTTTCGCATCAACGCCAATCAGATTATAAGCACTTCCAGCTCCGACTGTGCCGTTAAAGTCAGACGAGGAGGGATTATTAGCGGAAGTATTTCCGGCAATAATCGTGTTTTTTATATAAGCTGTTGCAAGGTTATCGACGCCTCCGGCGAATACGTTGCAAAATGGGCAACCTGTGATGGTTGATTGGTTCTGTGTAACGGTGACGCTCGTTAGATGTAATGTTGCATTGCATTCTTCACATTCGGTGGTGTTGAGAATGCCGCCGCCGCTGCCGTTCGCTGAATTGCCGCTGACAGTCGAGTTGATCAATGTCATTGTGGAGCTGCTGAATCCCGTGTTGTAAATGCCGCCGCCCCATCCGCCTGTTGTATTGCCGCTGACAGTTGAGTTGGTCAATGTCATTGTGCCGCCTTCGTTGAAAATACCGCCGCCGGATCTCCCAGAATTGTCGCTGTATGCAGTATTGCCGCTGACTGTCGAGTTGGTCAATGTCATTGTGCCACCTTCGTCGTTGAAAATACCGCCGCCTAGAGGCGCCGAATTGCCGCTGATTGTCGAGTTGGTCAATGTCCCTGTGCAACTAAAGGCGTTGTAAATTCCGCCCCCTTTAGTTGCCGAATTGCCGCTGACAGTTGAGTTGGTTAATGTCATTATGCCGCCATTGGAGCTGTGAATGCCGCCGCCTAAGCCGTTGACGGAGGTATCTGTTGTTCCTGTTCCATTGCCTTTCGTGATCGTTACGCCGTTGAGAGTTAAATTCGCGGCAACTTCTAAATAAAACACGCGACTGGTATTGTCGCCGCTAATCGTTACTTGATTCATTCCGGCAGCGTTGATGCTCACCGGCTTTCCATCACCCCAATCACCTCCTAAGTCCCTGAGAATACTCAGTTCGCCGCTGGTTAATGTAATGATGCAAACCAAACCCGCGCAGCCTGCGCTGTTCGAAGGGATGTTAAAAGTTATCGTGTCACTTTGAAAATTGGTGTTGGCGATATTAATCTTCTCCCGCAAACTTCCCGCCCCGCTATCAGCAGTCGTCGTTACCACGAAAGCTGCTGCGCTTGCCGATTGAGCGGTAAACAGGCTAATTAAAAATGTGAACGCCAGACAAATCGACGCGCGAGTGATGCTTTGTGAAAACGAACGAATGCTTGAATACTCTTTCGACATATGATTCTCCTGATGTGTAAAAAACCTGATTTTAGATAATTAAAGATTTCCGAAGAATCTTTTGCCCATTTGTTCGCCTGCTGTCTGTGTTAAATGTTAAACGATTTGGAAGGCAGAAAATTTATTGTTTTAAGTGACAGCCGACCGAAAGTTTTGTTATCTACTTATCTAAACGAGATTTTGAGCAAAATACCGTCATCGCTTGAAAAGATTTTTTATCTCGAATGTTTCCGGTCTATTCTAAGCTGGTTAAATACTGCCCGATAATAAAATGCTAAATGCCGTTTCGCATCGGGTTAACGTTTTGACCAGATGATTCGCCCTTCAAAACAAAACTGCGCTTCAGCTGCAAGCGTTAAATCGCGCAATCCCGAAACTGTTTCAGCGAGCGGTTGTCAGAGAGATAACCTTCCCATTTCTTTATTAAATTCCGCTTTGTTTCCGCGACAGGTTTGAAAAAGCGCCGGTAAAATTTAAGGCTGTCGTCTGGGTTGTTTAGAATGCAGGATAATGATAAGCGAACAGGTGAGCGATTGTAAGACGTAGAACTACGTAATTTTTGTAAGTAATACTACGTATCTGCTACTTACTTTTCCGCAATCTTCAGGAAAGAGACAAAAACTTGCGTGGAACTGACACGGCAGTTTTGTAAAAAGACGAATACTGCCGATAAACTTATGAAACGGTTTCTAAAGCAGTGATTTATACTGCACGGCAAATTTCATCAAGGCGAGAAAGTCTTGCAGATTCAGTTTCCATTAAAAAAGAAGGACAAAGTAAATGAACAACGTATCAAGAGTGTAAATCATTAAAATTTTAGATTTCATGTGTATAACAAACGCCCGGCAGAAATTATTGAATTATAAATTCTGTCACAGAGACAAACTTTTAGAAACTGTTTTGATGGTTACGACTCTACAGATTATTTTAATATCGAATATTTTTTACCGTCCAAAAGGAACAGTTTTGGGACGATTTATTAGAGATTTGTTGACATAAAATTTATTCGAAGATTGCTGTTTAGACATTCATCGAATAATTAGAAGCTATCTCAAAAATAGTTTCTTAACAAAATAACGAGACAAGCCAGATGAACAAAGCCTAAATAATTGGCGTCATGATAATCAAAGCGAACCAGCACACGACGAAAGTTTTGCAGCCACGCAAAAAGACGCTCGATCTTCCAGCGGCGTTTGTAGCGGCGCAGTTTGCGCCCAACCTGTGTTTTGCGCTTCTTTCGATTCGCTTTGTGTGGCGCGATCAAATCGGTTTCAAACGCGGCGAGCCGCTCGTCCAGTGGGTCCGAATCATAAGCCTTGTCGCCGATCAGTTTTTCGAAACGCTCATCTGTAAAGCGCGCAACGAGAGTTTGCTCGACAAGTCGGACTTCATGCGGCGCAGCAGATTCCGTGTAGACGGCGAGAGGAAGACCAAAGCCGTCTGCCGCTGCCATGAGCTTCGTGCCTTTGCCCCGTTTGGTCGTCCCCACTCGGAAGCCCCTTTTTTTAGCGACAACAAATGTGCTCTCGATAAAGCATTCCGAAAGGTCGAGATCGCCGCGCGAGCGCAAATCTTCGGCTAAAGTTTCGAGCACTCGTCTGAGCCTGCCGTCTTTAACCCATTCTTGGAATCGACGATGGCAGGTTTGGTACAGCGGAAATCTGCTGAGCAAATCACACCATCGAGCGCCGGAGCGCAGTATCCAAAGCAGCCGTTTAAGATTTCACAGTCAGAGCGGCGCGGGCGTCCGCGTGTTTGGACAGTCTCTGCTTTATCAAATAACGGTTCAATCAAAAACCATTGTTCATCAGTTAATTCTTCGCGTCGTGACACGCGCGAAATTTTATCAAACTATTTTTGAGATAGCTTCTAGTGTTAAAATCCAATGATGCTTAAATTCTTTGCCTGTAATTGTGTTTGAATTGGTAGTAACTTTTTCTACGAGTTCGTAATTAACGTCAGTTCGGGATAAGAACTAACAAACAATCGAAAGATCTTTGACATTGTAATTGAGCGACGGTTTTTTCTCGCGCCGGCTGTAAGCAATCAAACCTGACGCGAGATTGACTAGAAAGCTCCAGAATGAGCGATGACGCGTATGTTCGATTTGCGAAATATTCTTTAGCTGATCGAACACCGTTTCGATGATTGCTCGTTTTCTTTAGAGCAGTTTGTCACTCAAATTGAGAAATTTGTTTTTCATATTCTTTTTCACTTTGTAATCAGTTCCAGATTTTGTTCTTTGAGAATGACTTTCAAAGGTTCGGACAAATAACCGAGATCGCCGAAGAGTTTGCCGAAGAGCATTTGCGCCAATTTTGGCACGGGACGCCGATCGTCGATGTTGCCGGGCGTCACCTGCCAGCTCAAAAGTTCGCCGCGATCGTTGACGATCAAGTGCAGTTTAAAACCGTAAAACCAACCTAAAGTCGTTTTGCCGCGCTCAGCGATGCCCGTAAACTGACGATGCTGCGGAATCCGCGGGTTTTCACAAACCGCCAGTTTCGTCGAATCGATAAAGGAAATGCCGCTGCAGTGTCCGCGTCTGGCTTTTAGATAAGCGGCAGCGGGACGAGCGCGTCACGTTCGAATTCAACAAACCGGTTGTAACTAACCAGTGCGGGAAACTCCGAATCTAAATATTGACAGACAAATTCCAGGTAAAACTGTTTCAGCGTGCGATAACCGGATTGGTGAAACAAGACCAGAATCGTCATTACTTCAGAAAGCGCAAGACTTCGGCGGCGATTTCGTTTTTTACAGTTTTGAGCCAGTAAATGCTTGTTCCAGATCGGCTCAAAGCGTCGGCAAAACTCGTCAATTTCAAAGAACAGCGGTAAAATGTTCATGATGGAAAGCTCCTTTTAAATGAATGTTTATTGGTAAATTCATTTTACTTGAAAGTGGGTCTTTCAATCTTTTCTTATCCCGAACTGACGTTAAGTTAGTGTCTGCCCTCTTGCTGGTAATCATATAAACGCGGCGATTATCTTTGTGGAAGCGAATCGGCGTGCATTCGTCGGACACGTTGCAGGAATAAATCTGTGTTGATTTGTTTCCGTCTTCGAGGCGCAAAGCTTTAGTGTCGCCCTTTGTCGTCGAACGCCTCGGCAACCGCAATTTATCTGCATTATCAAACTGCCATCCGACAAAGCGGTCGGTGTTTTGGCGCAAAAGAGTGCGTTCGCCCGTAGAAATTTTTATCTTGTAAAGATCATGCCATTTCGGATCACGTTCATTAAGTCCGACGTAAATTGCGTCTGCTTCGTTAAGAGGCAATCGGTAGATGCTCGGCTGCATTTTGCTGGCATTTGTCAGATTACGCACGATTGGCACTTCAGCTCCGGTCTTCGGTTTTGAATCAATGGCAACTGCGTAAACGTTAAAATTCTCGTCACCACCATTGTCCTTATTGAACATGATAAATCTGGAGTCACGACTCCAGAAAAAACTCGGAATCGGACGTGCAGTTTCGTTAGTTAAAACGCGGGCTCGATCAAACGGTTCTTCGGCGCCTTTCAGCCAGATATTCATCGTACCTTTATACGGCTTGCGAAACGCGGTAAATTTACCGTCCGGAGAAATGCGCGCGCCGCTGATTTCTGGATTACCAAAAAAAATTCCCGATCAATAATTGGCGGTAAATTAATTTGCGCGGTGATCAATTGGGCATTACCAAAAAAGGTGAAACACGTAAAAAGCGTTAAAATTGAAATATAAAATTGTTTGCACATAAAGAAATTCAACATAGACGCTTCTTATATTTTGTTATTAAGATACTTTATTACTGATTCTATTCTTGTCCGGATGGAATAAAGTGACTCTTATAAATAAAGGAAAAGAAATAGAAAAAGTGTCTTACGCCATCTAAAAGACAATCCTCTTAATTCGCTTCCTTCAGCTCAATACCGTTATCTAATTGCATTACAGTCTCTACCGTTCCAGCTCTTTGCCTTTTCTCAAAACATACTTTGGTTGTAACCGCCTGTGCCGGCTCAAATGTCGCGAAGCATTTATCGGAAATTGGAAAATATCTCATTGAGGGAGAAGATACTATGGGTGTCAAGTTTCCTATCGTGCCTTCGTTCGTCCATACATACTCGCGGTAGGTGGTGCCGTGCTCAAAGTCAATCGCTACAATTGTTTTGCCTGCATAACCGCGCGTTCGATAAGGTATCGTCCCCAAAACGCGTGTTTTTACGTATAATCCGTGACGGTCATGCTTTTTTTCCAAAACAAATCTTCAAACTCCGTCAATTGTTTTAAAGTCTCTTCAGGTCCGAATGCCTTCAGCAAAACCTCATATTTGCGAGTCCGGCTGTTTTCCACTGCCTCCGCTGTACGCGCGTTGAGAGCCTCTAAATTTATTTCCTTTTGCCATTTACGACTCGTGATAAGCGAGAATGCCTCCTGTCTTTCACCCTCCAACTTCAGAAATGGTTCTTTCGCTTTTACTGATAATATGGCACCTGAAGCAGCGACGTATCGCCCTGCATAATCGGTGAGTTGCTGCCCTTTAAGAGGGGTAACCTGCGGGGGCATTTCGACCGCTTCTCCTGCCAGCATTCGTTCGATTGCAGGCACAGGATAAACCGGGTCGTGAAATTCAGAGACGTTGGAGGCATAAATTACAAGAACGCGATCATCTACATGGTATCTGACGGCAAAGTTTTCCGCCCCGTCGCCTAAATGCCAAATCAAGGTCTTACCGGAAGGCTGCTTCCACACGTACCAACCATATGCGTAATAAAGCGGATTGCCAGAGTTTCTGTAGTTAGGAATAGCAACTGCGTGGGGGCGGAAGTACTTTTGCCGCGAATCTTTTTTTAGCAGCTTTCCTTCTTCAAGCGCTTTCATCAGTTTGTACATGTCGCCGAGCGTTACATATATGCCGCCGTTGCCGAATATGTTCCAAAAGTCACCGCCCATTGCTTCAATTGTCTCTTTACGTTTCGTGTCATCGCCATCGATGTAACCTCGCGCTAAACGTCCAGCCATTTCTTCGGAAAAAAAGTAGCCGCCCGAATTCATTCCTCTTGGTTTGAATAGCCGCTCCCGCGAGAAAGCATCAATACTTTTACCTGAAACAATCTCGACGATAGCTGCCAACAAGCTGTAGCCAATGTTTGAGTAAGCATGCCGGGCACCTGGCAGGCTTTGCAATTTTGAAGACATAGCACCACTAATAAGTTCCTCCCGCGATGCCTTTTCGTAATCTTCGTTAAGCTGCATCGTCAGTCCTGATGTATGCGTGAGAAGGTGGTGGATGGTAATTCCTGCCTTGTCTTCGGGTACGTTATTCAAGTATTTCGAGATTGGGTCTGTCACGCTCAGCCTGCTGTCAGACTCGAGCGCAAGAATAGCCAGGGCGGTTAATGGTTTGGTAACTGAGCCGGTACCAAAGATTGTATCTTTGCTGACAGTTATTTTTCTCTGCTGATCAGCAAGACCGTATGAATCTTGAATCAGAACCTTCCCGTCTTTGGCAACAAGAATTGCGCCGGAAAATCCAAAGCCTTCGAGCCTTGACAGATAAGTGTGTATCTGGTCGTTTATATCTCTGTTATTAATTTGAATTTGTTTGGATTCCCCATCAATCTTTGCGTCCAACAGCCTCTTTTGCAGTTCCCGAGAAATGATTGAACTCCACCCAACGCTTCCTTGAACTGAGTTCGACAGCACTACAAACGCATCCCCATTTTCATAAAAACACATCACGGAACCGTGTCCAACCAGTCTTCGTATCCGGTATGACGCGTGGAAATAAGCTTTCCGTCTTTAAATCTTACATCCCATCCATAACCATAAAATTGTTCTTCTGCCGAGGGAATCTTTCTCATTAAACTTTGTTTTCCCCAGAGTTGCTCACGGCTTTTTGGCTTTAAGACTTTATTTTGCTGTAAAGCGAGCATCCATTTATAAATATCTTCCGTAGTACTATAAATTCCGGTTGCGCCGCGATAACCCCAATTAGCCACACTTTTTTCGTTTTTGTAGATGGTCGGTTTCACGTTTTGATTATTTGCAACATTTGCAGCCGGCACAATGATCTTCTTATCTTCATAACCCCAAAAGCCTGTATTATAGAGTTTTGCGGGTTTGAGAAGGTTTTTTTGCAGATACTCTTCAAAAGTTTGTTTTGAAGTTATCTCTACAATTGCCGCTAGCAGACTGTAACCATCATTAGAATAGTGGAAGCCTTCGCCCACTTTCCAACCAAGCGGCAAGGCTAAAATGGCTTGAACGGATTTCTCACGGTCCTGAATGCCGTCGGACGCATATCTGTGTAGCAGACCGCTGGTATGAGACAGCAAATGATGAACAGTAATTGATCGCTTTTCACTCGGCACATCCTTGAAAAATTTCGTTAACGGGTCGTTGACAGAAAGTTTCCCTTGTTCCTGCAGTTTAAGAATTGCTGCGGCAACAAATGATTTCGAGTTCGAAGCTATCCAAAAGGCAGGAGTCTGTCCAAGTTTAGAAACACCGCCGTAAGTTTTATCCAAGATGATTTTATTTTGTCTTACAACTAAGACAGCCCCCGAAAAACCGGCATCTGTTTGCTGTTGAAGATAATTGTTCAAATCAACAGCAAATGAATTTGCTTTACTTGCGTTTTCCGTTTTCTGAGGAAAGGAAGCGGAACAAAACAGCAACATTAAAATTAATGTGGACAATAAAATTTTCATTTTTTTTTACTTATGATTTCGCAGCTGAATATTGATCTTTAAGCGACATAGATGATTAGTTACTTCTTTGGTTTTAATTCCCAAAGGACGTTGATAATCATCCAGCGACCGTTAAATTTTGCAATATGCAGGTAATCAATCCAATCGGAAGCGAAGATTTTCACGCTCGCCGCATTCTCGAAAACATCGAGAATTATAATGTCTTTTTGTTGCTTTTCTTTTGGTGTATTTTTGCCGTAGCCTGCACGTGTATCCTGCAAAAGGCTTATTGTATTCGTTGGTTGAGTCGGCTTTGACCTTTATCATTTGTGCGGACGATGCGTTTTGCCAATTCCGAGTGAAGTGCGCGTTCCATTCGTTCATCGTCGCCTCCATACCAGCCTTCGATATAGTCAAGCGCAGCTTGCTTGATTGCCGCCTGATCTGCGTCGGAAGTTGAAATCGGCTGAGCTCGTGTTTTACACACGCAAAAGGTCAGAACAGCAATTAATACAAAAACTGAAATTTTCATCTTGAACTCCTTATAGTTTTTCAAAACTTAAGATTATTTCCTCTTCGCAAACAATAACAACAAGTTTGTGATTTGTGGTCGTAATCGAGTGAAAGGCGGTAGAGGAGTAGTGAATTCCGGCAGGAGTGAAAATTAGCTTTTTAACAATCGGTTAAGATTTTGGCGATAACGGCGGCTTGAAAAAAGTTTTGTATCGTCTTTAAGAATAACAACAAACTCGCCATTGAAAAGCGGGTGCAATTCTTTGATTCGCTCAATGCGGACAATTGTCGAGCGGCGCAGGCGCAGGAATTTTTGCGGATCGAGTTTGCGCTCGATTCCGTCCATCGTCTCGCGCAAAAGATGAATTTTGTCTTTCGTGTGCAGTTGGACGTAATTGCCTTCGGAAGAAATTCAATCAATGTCCTTAACATCGACAACCGTGATTCGTTCAGCTTCTTTGACAGCGATACGCTCAGGATAAGTCTCTTGCTCGCCCTTTGCTTTTGCTGATTCCAGGCTTTTGAAGAGATTTGTGAGTTTTCCGTCAAGCTCCTTTGTTTGCGCATCTTTTATACTTTCGGGTACACGGTTTAAGGTTTTTTTAAAGCGTTCTGGATCAATCGGTTTGAGTAAGTAATCAAGAGCATTTATCTCTAAGGCATGAATTGCATATTCGTCTGAGGTATTTTTTGGCAGTGGCAGAGGAATTACACTTCGGGAGAGCTGCCGCTCGAATTCATATCGCCCAGCCGCCTTTAAGCAAACAAATCCAGCAGCTTGAAAAGGAGATGGGCGTTCAATTATTTAACCGAACACGCAGAACCGTTCAACTAACTGAGGCGGGAAAGATTTTTCAGCGTGAAGTTTATAAAGTGCTGGAGAGACTTGATAAGGGGATTTTAAAGGCACAACTAGCCAGTCGCGGTGAAGCCGGTTGGTTAAGCATTGGATTTATCGGTTCATCTACTTATGAGGTTTTGCCATTCATAGTAAGAGAATTTCGGCGAAAATATCCGGAAGTTGAATTGGTATTACAGGAAATTCAAAGTTCGGAACAAAACCAAGCGCTTCGAGAACAACGAATCCATGTCAGTTTCGCCAGATTTCCTAAACTGGAAACGGAATTAATTTTTGAAACTGTTTATACGGAACATTTAGTCGTTGCTTTACCGCAATCGCATCCTTTAACTAAAAAAAAGTCTTTGAAACTTTCAGATTTAGCAAGTGAACCGTTCATCTTGTTTCCGCATCAACCGTCCGCTCACGCCGGTAACACAATGCAGGTTTTTGCGAACGGCGGACTAACGCCTCAGATCGTTCAAACTGTTGAAGAGATGCATACAGCCCTCGGATTAGTAGGGGCAGAAATCGGTATTACTCTCGTACCTTCATCAATGAAAAAAACACAAAGAGAAGGCGTTGTGATTCGCAACCTGGCAAATCCCGCGCCGGTTTTGGAATTGATGCTGGGGTATAGAAAGGATGAAACCTCGCCAGTTCTTTCGCAGTTTGTTGAAACCGTTCATTTGATGGGTTTTCTAAATCGTGATTGTTGACCTATAAACATAACTTTCTGCAATAAAATAAATGATTCTCATAAAATCAAAATAAAATTTTATCGGTAATCTTAAAGCAATCAACTTATCTGATTTAGCTTATACTTGATGCCCTGCCACCATATTCGCCGGACTTTTCGCCGATTGAGTTGATGTGGTCGAAGGTGAAAACGTATTTGAGGCGAGTCAAAGCCCGAACGCAGGAAGAACTGGAAAAAGCCATTGCCGCCGCTCTGGAAAAGATCACAATAAGAGATTGCCTGATCTGGTTTCGGCACTGAGGCTATCAGGTGACACGCAACTGGAAACTGCTATAGGCGAATTATTCCGTTCAATGTTTTCGTGATTAAGTAATAAACTTTTTTATAGTTTTCAATCACCGACTTTTTGTCGGCGGCTTCGACACACGCCTCACCCGGAATAGGCTTATTCGTCGCATTTCGTCGCACTTATACTGCTATGTCGGGACAGTTTTGTGCGGCTAGTCTTTTAATTTGGGTACATTTCAGCACAGTTTTAGATCGATAAAAATTAAGTTAACAGGATTTTCTATCTAATTTTACAATTTTAATTTGATCACTTCTGAACCAGCCAAAAGATACGCACCCGCTCCGTAGACTTCCCAACTTTCAGCGTTAAAATTCTTGCGTGGATCGGCTCCAATCGGCTGCGTCCAACCGACTTTGCCGTCTTCGTGAACTAAGGTATTGATTCCAATCCAACCTTTTTTGACCGCCGGAAGATATTTATTTTTATCGAGCATTTTATTGTTAATTCCCCAAGCCAGTCCGTAGATATAAAATCCTGTGCCGCTCGCTTCGCCGCCGGGATATGATTCCGGGTCTAATAAACTCGAACGCCACAGTCCGTCAGGTTGCTGCAATGTGATAATGCGCGCCGCCATTTCACGATAAAGATTTTCATAAAAAGCGCGTTTCGGGTAATTGCGCGGCAGTTCATCAAGCAATCGAGCTAAGCCACCCAAAACCCAGCCGTTGCCTCGACTCCAGAAGATTTTTTTGCCGTTCGCCTCGCGCTTGCCGTCGCCTTTTTCATTGATTAAATACCCGGCGTCGCGGGCGAAAAGTTTTTCTTCTTTGTCGTAAAGCAGATCGTAAGTTTCTTGAAAAAACTTGTCGTTGGTGGCGAGATAAGACCCGTCGCCAGTAATTTTGCTGAGCTTGGCAAGTGTCGGCGGAGCCATAAACAACGCGTCACACCACCACCACGTAATACCGTGTTTAGCGACCTCGTTGCCTGTTTCGGTTTGCAGACGTTTGACGACATCAATCGTCGGCTGAAGCATTTTGGGGTCTTTTTTCAGACGATAAACGTCCAGATAAGTTTGATTGATAACGATGTCGTCGGCATGGTCGAAACGCTTGGCAGGTTTCCATTCGGTTTTCGCTCCTAAATCCATCAGCGCGTTCATAATCTCTTTGGATTTTGTCGTTTCATAAGTCGCGAAAACTCCTGCGTAAAATGCACCGTTGGTCCAATCGTTCAGCGCATGTTTCGGATTCTTGAGCTGCCAATCGACAACTTTGAGCATTCTCTGTTTAATGAATTTACGCTTAAAAATGTTGCTGCTTTGCGCGGCGGCGAAACTTGAAAAAGCAAACAACATCAGCGTTACAATGTAAAAAAAATGATATTTTTTCATAAGTTATTGTCCGAGCGTAAAATGGCGCTCAAATTGCCGATCATTACCATAGAATTTGTTCCGTGCTACCGAATTACGCTTGCTTAGCAAATGAACACGGAAAATTCCCGCTGCGTCAATCTGGGATTTATGGATTATTACAATTTTCGACTCGCCGATTATGAAAACGAACCGCACACGTTAATCGTCAAACTCGCCGATTGCGATATATATTTGTTGACGGCAGATGAAAATTGATTCTCCGCCATTCATTCCATATCAGACACAATAATATGTCCTTGCAGATAATTGATGCCGTCACGAGCAGTGCGTTTCCTTCCAATTTTTCAGTGAGAATCTTTTCACGCGTATGACAAGGCAGCCGGAAAAACCGGCTGCCTTGTCATTAAATCCAAATCATTAAATCATTTTAAGGAGTTGTGAGCGGTATGTTCGCAGTTCCTTTGCCTGCGCCGCTGACCGTGTTGTTAGTGTAAACGATGTTGCCGCTTCCTGATGTTTGTATGTTAAATCCATATCCCGAAGCGTTGACGTTAGCCGTGTTGCCGCTGAAAACATTGTTGTTTCCCCAGCCGGAAAGAATAACGTGCGTTTGAAATCCGTCAACGAGCGCGCTTTGCCCGGATGTATTATGTCCGATGTTGTTGTTCAGAAGATAATTGTTTCCTTTCACGTCGACCCAACTGTCTGCATAGTTAGCGCCGCTGATGCCGATTCCGTCAAAGTAGTTTCCGGTAATTGTCCCTCCCGTTGTTCCTTCCTTAATGTCTATGTGTTCGGCAGTCACGTTCGGTCCGATGTGATTGTAAAGAACCTTATTGTTGTTGGACGTATCGGGATTTCCGCCCGAGATACTGCCCCAATTCGACTGTGCAGTGCCGAGATAGACGCCTTCACCGTATTTTGCATCAACCAGACCTGTATCGGTAATTAAGCTGTTCTGAATCGTATTATTCGAGCTGAAAGCACGAAAATGAACTGCTTCCTGTCCGACGTGATGAACATAGACATCGTCGATCAGATTATTGCTGGCGCCGTCAAGCATAATTCCTTTTTGCGAATTCGTTACGGTAAATCCGATTAGTCGCCAGTAGCTTGCTTTGAGATTAAAGCCGTAACCGCTCGAATTCGAACCGCCGTTGAGAATCGCGTTGCGCGAGCCCTGCAAAGTTATTTTCGCTGTTGAAGTGCCGCTTCGCGCAGCGACAAAACGTCCGTTGTAAGTGCCGTCGGCAAGTTGAATAGTTTGTCCGGCAACCACATTTGTCAGAGCTGTCGATAATTGGCTGGCGTTGGAAACATAAATGACACTGCCGCTCGGAGTCGGTGTTGGGGTTGGTGTTGGTGTAGCGGTCGGAGTCGGCGTTGGCGAGCTCCCGCCCGGCTCGGTTCCCCAAACAAGAACGCCAGCCCGATAAATCGTAATTTTAGACCAATCGGCATAATCAGTCTTGGTTGAATCGAAAGAATAGTCGTTGGCATCGCTATAATTAGTCGTCTTTTGCAGACGGACTTTGATCGTCTGATTATCGGCGCCAGCAATATTGCCCGCGCCGGAGGT